>CETM01061972.1_pt1 | contig 47726 bp, 42 predicted proteins | sample 361451 | NCBI WGS metagenome assembly CETM01 (sample SAMEA2622690, study PRJEB7988) | marine metagenome | isolation source: saline water (ENVO:00002010), including
ACCTTCGCGGGTTTCCAGGGTTCGAATCCCTGTCTCTCCGCCAAATTATAAAATTCATCATCTCAAATAAACCTTAGTTAATTTGTTAATGTGGTTAATGTATAATTTAAATAAGCGAGGCCACTATATAAATATGAATGAATTTTACAGAAATATTTACGATGCCCTGATAATGCTTAATGGGCTCGAGAAGGATTTAAATATTAGGCACTTTTCACCTAATGAGTTAAAAGTTTTCTATACCATTGTTACACAAAGTACTTTCAATGAGGCGGGATCAAATATTTCAGAAATTGTTGATCATTCAGGGATGTCACGATCTACTGTTTATAAAACCTTAAAAAAATTATCTAACGAAGGAATTATTAATTTAAATCAATCCGAAGATGATGGCAGAGAATCTCTAATCACTCTGGTTGGCAATACCTAAAAAATCCCTTGAAAAACTTTTTTGTAGTTTCAATCTCAAGCTTCTTGTTTTCAATAGTTTTGTGGATCATATGGCATTTTTTAGATACTTATGTTCTATTTTTCGCTGGTGATGGAGGTTTTTTTTACTTGCCACATGCTGCAAGAGTTTTATGTATAGTATATTTTGGCTATAAATCTATACCAGGGTTATATTTAGCAGAGCTTTTTGGTCCATATATTATCGACCCTGGTTTTTATCCATTTTCTATATTTATACCTAGTTTGATAAGTGTCATGGCAGTACCTTTGTCTTTATTGATGTTGAACTCGCTTGGTTTTACTTTAGGTCACACTATCTCCAGTCCTTTAAATAGAAGAAACTACAAACATATTTTTTTAATTACCTTTATATCTGCCGGTTTTAATTCATTGCTTGTTAATTTATATCTTAGTAGGAATAATTTAAGTTTTCCAAATTCCATTACAGATATAGATCAGGTATTTAGATTTTTTATTGGTGATATTGTTGGAACAGTTACAGTCTTTATATTTTTGGCAGCCTTATTAAAGCCAATTTTAAGACAAGCAAAAAATTAATAACTAAAAATCCACTCATCAATAATATCTTCAAGAATAAACAAAGGAACTATTCCTTGATCTAGAACAATAGTATGAAATTTTCTAATATCAAATTTTTCTCCAAGAGTTTCTTTTGCTTTTTCTCTTAACTCTAGAATTTTCAACATGCCCATTTTGTAGCTAGTTGCTTGACCAGGCCAAACAATGTATCGCTCAATTTCAACCCTAACTTCTGTATCTGACATACCAGTAGTTCTTTTCATATAATCCATGGCTTCTTCTCTAGTCCATTTTTTATAATGAATACCTGTATCTACAACCAATCGATTGGCCCTAAACATTTCACTTTGCAAAACTCCTAATTCATCATATAGATTTTTGGTCATCCCAACCTCCACAGCTAATTGTTCTGAGTACAAAGCCCAGCCCTCAGTAAATGCAGAGGTTCTGTATCCCATTTTTCTATAGAGTGTTAAATCTTCATTTTCTTGATTTAGAGCAATTTGAAAATGATGACCTGGAACGGCTTCATGAAATGTGAGAGTTCTCATACCAAAAGTAGGCGTCTGTTTAATATCATATAAATTTGCATAAAAAACACCTGGGCGTGATCCGTCTAAGCTTGGAGCTTGATAATAGCCCCCAGCAGCAGTTTTTTCAGAATATTCTGGAACAGCTCTTACTTCAACAGGACTTATTGGAAATCTTTCAAAATAGGGTCTGACATCTTCTTCTGCTTCTTTTACCATTTGGTTGTAATCAGCAATAACAATCTGTTTTCGATCGGGAGTATCGGCATAAAGAAAATCTGGATTCTCATTTAACTCATTCATCATCTCACCAATTGGCTTATTGACCTCATACCCTAATAAAATAAAGATTTCTTTCATACGGTTTCCAATTCTCTTAACCTCTGAAAGGCCAATCTGATGGATTTCTTCAGCCGTATAGTCCGTAGTAGTATAAGATCTTAAGCGAGATGCATAAAAAGCATCACCATTTGGTAAAGACCATACGCCATGATGCTCATTTGCTTGATCGTAATTGTTCTCCATGTATTGAAGGATTGATTCATAGCCTGGTTTTACATCAGATTGAATAACAAGGCTCAACTCGCTAAACAAAGCTTCCTTTTTCTCAGTTGAGATATCTAACTCATTAACTTTTCTTATAAATACTTGCATCAATGGATTGTTATCATCTGTATATGCAATTAATTCTTTTAATTGACTTATCACATGATCAAAAACAAATTTTGGCGCATAAATTCCTAACTTTTTTTGTTGTTCTAACCAAATTAAATCTGAGTTCATGGAGTCATCAAACAATCTAACTCTTTTAATATAATCTGTAGCCTCTCTATAATTTCGGATAGGGTGAGTATCTGTCATAAATTCAACAACATTAAGGTGATTGCCACTAATTTGATTAAATGGATAAGAGTGAAATCTAAAGTTTTCAAATCTATCAATACTATTTTCAGTATCAAATATAGCTATTTTTTGTGTAACTTTTTGTACATCCGTTAAGATATCTGAATTGTATTTTTTCAAGACCTTAAGATGCCTTACAGCATCCTGATAATCATGTTCGCCATCCTCCAACGTATCAATAGTTAGCTTTTGATTATGTTTAAGAATTGCATTAAATGGATCAAAAATACCTATGTATGTCATAAATTCAGGTGAGTCTAAAAGGTTTAAAGTAAGCTCTTTAGCAAGATAATGATCAATTGAATAGGGCTTCATTATAAATAAATTTGCTAAATATAGTGATACAACAGCTAAGCCACTGAGAGCAAGATAACCAAAATACTTAAATAATTTTTTCATAAAATTCCTTTGCCTGATGTAGTATATTGATTTTAACATTCTACTAACCATTTAGTCATGAAGAATCCATTTCACTTAGCTATTCCTGTTAATGATTTAGCTAAGGCAACTGATTTTTATGAAAACATCCTTGGGTGTCAGAGAGGCAGAGCAAGTGATTCTTGGATTGATTTTAACTTATTTGGTCACCAGTTAGTTTGCCACTTTGCTAAAAAAGCTAATATAGAAAATACTAATCCTGTAGATGGGGATGATGTTCCAGTTCCACATTTCGGAGTTATTTTGAGTTTAGATCAATTTGACATTCTCGCCGAGCAATTAAAAAATAAAAATCAATCTTTTGTTATCGAGCCTAAAATTCGCTTCTCAGGACAACCAGGCGAGCAGCTTACAATGTTCCTTAAAGACCCTTCTGGGAACGCCCTTGAATTTAAAGCTTTTAAAAACTTAGATAACCTTTTTGCTACCTAAGCTTCCAGAAATTCTTGGATTGGAGCATTGACCTGAAGATAATGATCTATACATACTGGCTCTTTTTTTAAAGATTGTTTCTTTAATGAGCCAATTATTTTTCTCATCACGAACATATAAGTCTTCGTAGGTACCAGTAACATAAAGATTAATATTTTTTAGAGTATCAATTAAGCTATAGGATAAAGACCAAAACCCTGATGCCTCGTTGCTTGATAATAATTTAATCATCTCATTTTTACCTGCATGCTGTTCAACCAAATGATCATGACATGAATTAAGTTCATATTTTTTTACCATGGCCTGTGCTGAAGAGAAGATACCAAAATCTTCAAAATTAATGTAAACCTCATCTATGCAAAAACAACTAAGAATATCAGTAGGTTTTTTAGAATCGCAAGCATTCCAATATTTAAATTTTAAATTTTTAATAGTTGTTACTGCATGAATTGATTCAATTCTTTCGTTAATATCTCTATTATTTTTCATAAGTAACTATTTTCGTTGATTAATCGTTTTCAGCCAATAGTTGACTTCATTTTAATAATATTATTAAATACTGTATAAATATACAGTAAAATAATATTATGAATAATTTAATACATTTAAACTCTTTAGATCCGATCTTAAACGAGTATGAGGCCTTTGTAGATAAAAGTGCAGGCTTAAAGACTATTGCATTTAAATACTTTGGTGCTGATATACATCAAGCATCAGAATACTTAAGAGTTACTGATAACATTTCCAATACGGAGAAAGATAATTTATCTATAATTTCAATTATAAAAGCAGATAATTATTATCAACCTGAATTGATTTAAATTACTTTTTAGAAGTTAAAAAGTGTAAAATCTTCAAAGTTTTCTAGTAATCTTCTTTTTGGTGTTTATGTGATACCAATTTAATTATGAAAAAAATTTTGTATATTTCCTATGATGGGTTGCTTGAACCTCTCGGTCAGTCTCAAGTTCTTGAATATCAAAAGAAGCTCTCTACAAAGCACGAAATATTCATAATTAGTTTTGAAAAAATATCTCTTGATAAAAATAATGATTTTCACAATTCTGTTTTAAATACAGTTAAAACATTCAATATTAATTGGTATAGACTTCATTACCATAAAAAACCAACTGGATTAGCTACATCCTTTGATATATTTACTGGAATACTCTACGCAAGTTTTTTGATCCTGAAATATAAAATTGAAATTATTCATGCGCGAAGTTATGTGCCAAGCGTAATAGCTATTGTAACGAAGAAATTATTAGGCGTTAAGTTTATTTTTGACATGAGAGGCTTTTGGGCAGACGAAAGGGTTGATGGGGGTATTTGGAAGAGGAATAGTATCCTTTATAAAATAGCTAAATGGTTTGAATCTAAATTTATTATCAATACTGATCACTTAGTATCTCTGACTAAGTCTGGAATTAACGAAATTAAAAAATTTGAATATATTGGCCGTAATATGCCTCCGTATTCTGTTATACCAACCTGCGCAAATCTTGATATGTTTACATATCAACCAAATAAAAATCAAAACTTTACTCTTGGTTATGTTGGATCGGTAGGAACTTGGTACGACTTTGATTCTGTTACAGTTGCCTTCAAGGAATTATTAAAAATTATTCCTGATGCAACCTTTTTAATAGTTAATCAACATGAGCATGAATATATTTTAAAGAAACTGCATAAAAATAATTTATCTAAGAATTCTTATGAATTAGTGAGCGCCAATCATTCTGAAGTTCCATTATTAATGAATCAAATGGATGCAGGAATTTTCTTTATAAATCAACTCTTTTCAAAAACTGCTTCTGCTCCAACCAAACTTGGAGAATTTCTGGGTTGCGGTATTCCATGTCTCACAAATAATAAAGTTGGAGACATGCAGTCAATTATAGAGTGGGAGAATGTCGGAGTTTCTATTCCTGATTTTTCTCAAGAAAATATTCAAATTGGAATTCAAGGTATAATCGATATGACTCAAACTCCAAATATCTCTAAACAATGTGTTCATGCTAGCAAAAAATATTTTTCATTAAATAGTGGAGTTAAAAGATATGATGAGATCTATTCATCTTTATAAGGATATTTTAAATGATTAATGTGCTTGGCTTGGCTTTGTATGGACCAAAAGCAGCAAGTCATCGTTACAGACTTAGCCAATATAAAAAAGGCTTAGTAGACCACAATATTAATCTTGAAGTATATCATTTGCTAGATGATGATTATCTTGATAGCAAATTTTCAGGAAAACCGTTCTCAAAAATTAAACTCATAATTAGTGTATTCAAGAGATTGAAGTTAGTTTTTTCATCTCAAAGATATGATGTAACAATTTTACATTGTGAATTATTGCCATTTCTTCCAGGACCTTTAGAAGCATTACTTATTCCCAAACCTTATATTTTTGATTTTGATGATGCCTGGCATTTAAGATATAAATTAGATCGCTCAAAAATTTTTAAAATTATTTTAGAAAATAAAGTTGAAAAAGTTATTGATAATGCATCAACTGTGCATGCTGGAAACTCATACCTTTCAAAAATTGCATCAAAGCATAATCAGAATGTTAATGTATTTCCTACAGTTCTAGATACTGAAGTTTACAAACCTAATTCGCAATCAAAAAAAAATATATTTACTATTGGTTGGATTGGGTCTCCTTCAACAGCTCCTTATTTGAAAAGCCTTGTAAATCCTTTGTCTGAATTAGGCAGTGAAGGGCCTGTAGAACTTCATGTCATTGGAGGAAAGGCTCCAGAAATTTTAAATGTAGAAGTGCATGAAATCCCTTGGAGTGAAGACACTGAGGTAGATAATATTAATAAATTTGATGTTGGGGTTATGCCTTTGCTTGATGATGAATGGGCAAAGGGTAAATGTGCATTCAAGTTGTTACAATATATGGCATGTGGGCTACCCGTTGTCGCTTCAAATGTTGGCGCAAATAAAGAAGTAATTAATTCTAAATTAGGCTATCTGGTAGACAATGATCAAATGTGGTTAGAATCACTAAGGCTTTTAAGAGACAATCCTATTTTAAGGAAAAGACTTGGAGCTGCTGGTAGAGAAAGAGTTGAAGAATCATACTCACTCCGTTCAAATTTACCAATATTAGCAAAAACAATTAATGAACTAGTGGTTTAATTGTCTTAATAGAGTATTTGTTTACAACAATTATCAATATATAATTTTTCAGAGTGTCGCATAAATAAATCACTAAGGGGTTTTGTTTATGCTTGTTTTAATACCCTTGCGCAGGAGGTGATCTTATTAGTATTTATATTAAATTAGAAAACGGAGGGTTTGCCTTTTGACAAGAGGTGAATTACCGAATTCGCCTATCAGACTTATCTAACTCTGATAGTTTGAAGCCTCCTTCGGGAGGCTTCTTTTTTAAGATAATTTATATCTAAATTATCAACCCAAAGCTTTTTTATTAGTTTAAAATTCATCAACTTTTATAAGATTTATATATTTCGTGGAATCTAAAGACTGGTTTTTACTAACTACGCTTGCTGCTATTTGGGGCAGTGCCTTTATGTTCATTAAAATCTCAGCAGTAGATTTTGGACCGATTTTATTAGTTACTTTGAGACTTTTAATTGCTGGTTTAGTATTCATGCCTTTGTTATTAAGAAAGAAATATAGACTCTTATTTAAATCTCATTTACCTGGAATCTTTATTATTGCAATTTTTAGCAATTCATTGCCTTTTACATTATTTGCATTTGCTTCACTTGGTGCTACATCAAACATGCTTGGTATACTAAATGGTACTACTGCTTTTTTGACAACTGTAATTGCTTATTTCTGGTTAAACGAGTCGATTTCATCAAAACAGATTATTGGTTTATGTTTAGGTTTTTTAGGTGTCATTATCCTCGTAAATCCTGCAAATGGATCAAGTACTATTATTGCAAGCATGTGCGCGTTACTTGGCTCTCTATGTTATGCCTTTAATGGTAATTATCTTGAAAAATTTCATTCAAATTCAAATAAAAAAGTTTTAATAGGTTGGTCCATGCTCTTTGGTGGACTATTTATGACACCTTTTGCAGTTTTTAATTTACCCGATACAATTCCGAATCTAAATTCATTTTTAGCATTACTTTGGCTTGCAGTTGTTTCAACAGGAATTGGCTATCTTGGTTATATAAGATTGATAGATAGAATAGGAGCTGTCAAGACATCAACCCTGACATATCTACTTCCTGTTTTTAGCATTTTGTGGGGCGCAATTTTTCTTCAAGAAAAGATAACGTTAATCATTTTGGGCGGTTTTCTTTTTGTTATGATGGGAATGTACTTTGCTAATACAACTAAAGTAAAAATTAAAAACTAAGATGACATATACAGAAGAATTATTGCTAAAAGCTGATGAAGTCATTCCCAGAGTGTCGTTTGATGATTTTAATAATGATTCAAATGCAAAAGTAATGATAGATGTTCGACAGCATGATGAGTTACAAGCGTCTGGCACAGTAGAGGAATCAATTCATATTCCCAAAGGCGTTATTGAATTTAGATTAAACAACAATGAGGATATTTCATTTGACACTTCAGTCTATGTTTTTTGTGCTATAGGAGTAAGATCGGCTATAGCCGGATATAATTTAAAAAAAGTAGGCTATAAAAAAGTTTTTAATTTAGTTGGATTTCAAGATATCCTAGATCAAGGGGGTAAGAAAAAGTCATTAATTTAATTCAGGAGTAGCGCATATGTTTAGTCATATTATGGTTGGATCAAATGATATTGAGGCATCTAAAGTTTTTTATGATGCGGTTTTAGGGACTCTGGGTTGTAAGCCAGGAATTTTATCTGTTAATCCAACTGGTCAAACCAGGTATTTATATATTCACGAAAACAATATGTTTATTATTACTGAACCCATAAATGACGAGCCAGCCTCGGGGGGGAATGGAACTACAATCGGTTTTACAGTTCCAGATACTGAGACTGGTGATGCTTGGCATCAAGCAGGCATAGAAAATGGTGGAGAAACATGTGAGGATCCACCAGGTATTCGAGATGTAAAAAAATATGTTGGATATGATATGTATCTTGCCTATCTTAGAGATCCATCTGGAAATAAGTTATGTGCATTAAAAAGGATGAGTTAAAGATTTAATATCCAGTAGCTTGACCATCCTTTCTAGTTTCTGACGCACCATAGTAAACTCCATCCTTGAGCATAATTGCTTGGTAGCCACCAAAGATACCTTTTTCATATTTTATGGCGTGACCTTTATTTTTTAATTGTTTTTCAATTTCTTTTCCAAAGCCGCTTTCAATACTCAATGAACCTCCATCTGTCATTACCTCATCGGTTGGCTGCGAAGATCCACTATGCACTATTCTTGGAGCGTCTCCAGCTTCTTGAAGATTTAAGCCAAAATCTATCATATTAATAATAATCTGGGCATGTGCTTGAGGCTGGGTTGCTCCGCCCATAACTCCAAAACTCATAAAAGGCTTTCCATCCTTTGTCACAAATGCTGGAATGATTGTGTGAAAGGGTCTTTTGCCTCCTTCAAGAGCATTCCTATGATTTTTATTTAAACTAAATAGCTCTCCTCGATCTTGAAGCATGAAGCCTAAACCAGGAGGCATCATTCCAGAGCCCATACCACGATAATTGCTTTGTATTAAAGAGATCATGTTTCCATATTGATCTGCAGCAGTTAGATAAATGGTATCTCCAGACTCTAGAATCCCAGGCTGATCAGTTTGGGCTGCTTTAGAAAGATTGATAAGTTTTGCTCTATCTTTAGCATAGCTTTTAGAGATTAATTCCTGAACTGGAATTTTTGAAAAATCAGGATCTGCGTAATATTTTGCTCGATCTGCAAAGGCTAATTTTTTGGCCTCAGTAAATAAATGGATGTATTCAGCGCTATAAAGTCCCATTTTTTTAATGTTGTAGTTTTCTAAAATATTTAAAATTTGCAAAGCTGCAATGCCTTGACCATTTGGAGGAAGCTCCCACACATCATAGCCTCTATAATTAGATGACACTGGAGGTGTCCATTCTGAATGAAAGGAAGAGAGATCTTCATATGAAAGGAAGCCCCCTTGAGATTGAATGAAGTCTGCCATGGTTGTTGCAACGTGACCTTCATAAAAACCAGCCCTGCCTTGATCTGCTATTATTTTTAAAGTTTTTGCTAGTTGCGGATTCTTAAAAATTTCTCCCTTTGCAGGCATCTTTCCATTTTTAAGCCACACATCTCTAAAATTTGGGAAGTTCTCAAAACGTTTTTTTGATCTATCTAGATAATATGCAATAGTTTCAGTTACAGGAAAGCCATTTTCTGCATATTCAATCGTGGGTTCAAACAGGGATTGAAAATCCATTTTTCCAAATTTTTCGTGCAACTTAACCCAACCATCTACTGCGCCAGGCACAGTGACTGGAAGAGGGCCATAAGATGGAATTTTATTAAGTCCATTCTTAACAAAGTAATCAATTGAAATATTTTTAGGTGCTGGCCCACTTGCATTTAAACCATGTAGTTTTTTTTCATTAGCATCCCAAACGATTGCAAACAAATCACCACCTATGCCGTTGCCAGTAGGTTCCATAAGTCCTAAAGCAATATTGGCAGCAATTGCTGCATCTATGGCCGTACCACCTTGTTTGAGAATATCTAAGCCTATTTGAGTGGCAAGAGGATGGCTCGTTGCCACCATGCCATTTTGACCAATAACCTCAGATCTACTAGCAAATTTCTCGCCTGTAATTCGATCGTATCCATAACCAGAGTTAGACATTATTAATAACAGTATAAAGCTAAGTATTCTTATCATAATATTTTTCTCTGGCACGCCCGGAGAGATTCGAACTCCCGACCCCTTGGTTCGAAGCCAAGTACTCTATCCAGCTGAGCTACGGGCGCATTTATATCAAGATTATAATTGAATTTCTTTAAACATTTTCTTTCATTGCATAATACTTTCATTAAGCATTTCTAATGGTTTGATTAGACTTGAACAATTAACACAAGCTAAACATAATAGACTTCATACATCCAATTAGGAAAATATAATGTATAAAAATTTCGTTCTCCTATTCATCTTCGCGCTACTCTATGGCTGTTCTAAGCCAGCAGAAGAGGTTGAATCTGATAGTTTTTTAAATATAGCAGGCGCTAGAATTGGTCTTGCTAGCCAACAGCCCATAGATTGGGACTCTCAAGCAATAGACCCCTATATGAATATTGATCCTAAGCATAGCTCAACGAGGATTCCTTTGTTTGGTGATCTACATGTGCATACCACTTATTCATTTGATGCATACATTTTTGGAACCTTGGCAACACCTGATGATGCATACGAATTTGCCAAGGGTAAGTCTATTAAACATCCTGCTGGTTTTGATGTTAGTTTAGATAGGCCTTTAGATTTTTATGGTGTTACAGATCATGGAACTTTTTTAGGGCAAGTTGCCGAGGCAGCAACGCCTGGAACGCCTTATTATGATGCACCATCAAGTGAGCAAGTTAATGACATTAACAGCCCAGAAAATTTAAATATTTCTACCATTCCAAGAAGAACTCAGGCGTTTGGAGGTTTTTTAGCTAACACAGTTGCTGCTTTTAGAGATAGAAAGCTAGATATTAGATACGCAGATAGCGTCAGTCGAAGAGCATGGGCTGATATAGTTGCTGCTGCACAAAGGCACAATGACCCTGGTAATTTCACAACTTTCATTGGTTACGAATACACAGCTTCAACAGCAGACATGGGTAACCTTCATAGAAACGTAGTTTTTAAGGGAAATGGCAATCGCATCCCATCAGTCCCTTACAGCAGAGCTAATTCAAATGATCCTGAAGGATTATGGCAATGGATGGATAGATTAAGAGAGGATGGAATAGAGAGTTTAGCTATTCCGCATAATTCTAATGGTTCAGATGGCTTTATGTTTGCACTAAAAGACTCATTTGGTAATCCATTAACGAAAGAATATGCTGAACTGCGGATGAGAAATGAACCTATAGTTGAGATCACTCAAGTCAAAGGCACTTCAGACACACATCCAGTTCTTTCTACCAATGATGAATGGGCAGATTTTGAAATCATGCCATACAAAGTTGCTACTCAAAGTTTTTCAGAACCGAAGGGGAGTTATGTGCGAGATGCTTTGCTTGAAGGTATTAAGATGGAGCAGGCAAAAGGTTTTAACCCATATAAATTTGGGTTAATTGGTTCTAGTGATACCCATACTGCTGCCTCTTCGCAGGAGGAGGATAATTTCTTTTCTAAAATAGGTTTGCTTGATTCTAGTGCTGCCCTGCGAGGATCCATTCCAGTGACTGATCCAGCTATGCTTGCCTCAGATCAGTCTTTTGAAGAAGTGGATGGTAATAAATACATGAATTCATCAGCTATTACTTGGGGTGCGGCCGGTCTTGCTGGGGTATGGGCTGAGTCAAATACTAGGGATAGCATTTATGATGCTTTTCGACGTAAAGAATCCTTTGCCACCTCTGGACCTAGAATGACGATAAGATTTTTTGCTGGTTATGATATAGATACAAGTAAAATTAATGATAATGATTTGATTGAATACCTCTATACAAATGCTGAGACCATGGGGGCAGATCTAGATGGCATTTCGCAACAAACGCCTAGTTTCTTTGTCTGGGCTGTAAGGGATGCTTACACGGCACCTTTGCAGAGAGTGCAAATTATTAAAGGGTATGTAGATAATAATGGTGATCCACAAGAGCAGGTGTTTGATGTTGCATGTTCTGATGGAGGAATACCAGACCCAAATACTTATCGATGTCCAGATAATAATGCAAAGGTTGATATTTCTAACTGCGCATTTTCTCAAGATGTTGGAGCTGCCGAACTAAAAACATTTTGGAGTGATCCTACTTTTGAAGTTAAGCAACGAGCTTTTTATTATGTAAGAGCGCTGGAGAATCCTACTTGCAGGTGGAGTACTTGGGACGCTGTTAGAAACAACGTTGAGCCAAGATCTGACATGCCAAAAACAATTCAAGAGCGTGTTTGGTCATCACCCATTCACTATATTCCCTAAAACTTAGATTATATGAAACATTTTTCGGCGTTGATCGTTATTGCTTATTTTTGTTCGAGTCTTGCTTATGCGCAAACTTATAAAAATACCAATGATCAACAAAATGGCAAAACTTTTGGCCAGTTAATGACCTGGGTGCTTGATGGCGAAAAAGGTCCTAAAAGGGTAGCTATTGAAACTTCAAATGAATGGCAGTCATTATCGACTGATCAAACTAACTATGCAGTTTGGATAGGCCATGCAACTTATTTAATCAATAATGGTGACATTAACATTCTGACTGATCCAATTTTTTCAAAGCGCGCATCACCCTTTGGGTTTGCTGGGCCTAAGAGAATGATTCCGCCAGTGATGACTCTGAATGATTTGCCTATAATAGATGTGGTTGTCGTAAGTCACAATCACTATGATCATTTCGATATTTGGTCTTTAAAAAAATTATACAAGCTTAATCCTAAAACTGTTTTCTTGGTACCTCTAGGAGATGGTAAAAGATTAACCAGATCTGGTATTAAAAATGTATATGAGATGAAATGGTGGGAAGTATTCACTCAAAGTGATACATCATTTCACTTTACACCCGTTCAGCATTGGTCAAAGCGAGGTCTTTTCGATCGCAACAAGAGCCTTTGGGGCGGTTGGTTTATGAAAACAAAGAACTTAGCTTTATATCATGCTGGCGATACTGGATATTCAAATGATTTCAAGACAACTTATGAGCGTTTAGGAGCTCCAGATTATTCATTTATACCTATAGGAGCTTATGATCCTAGATGGTTTATGAAAGATTCGCATGTAAATCCAGAAGAAGCGGTACAAATTGCATTAGATTTAAAGACTACGTATTCATTTGGAATGCACTGGGGAACATTTACACTTACTGATGAGCCTGTATTAGAACCTCCAGTCAGATTAGAGAAAGCACTCATAGATCAAAATCTTGAACCAGATTTTTTTCGAACTCCTAAGCCTGGTGAGATTCTCCATCTAACTAAATAAGTCTTATAATAAAAGCATGAGTCAATTAAATGTATTTGGTGAACCATTACCAGTTTGCTGCGAAGATCCTATGACAGGCTTTACGCGGTCAGGATCTTGCGAGACGATGGATCAAGATCATGGCATTCACACAGTGTGCGCTCATATGACAGATGAATTTCTAGCTTTCTCAAAATCTCAAGGCAATGATTTATCTACACCAATGCCTGAGTATGGATTTCCAGGCTTAAAAGAGGGCGATGATTGGTGTTTGTGTGCTCCTCGGTGGGTTGAAGCTTACGAAGCAAACTGCGCTCCAAAGATTTACTTGACCAAAACTCATGAAAAAACATTAGAGTTAGTGCCTTTAAAAATTCTAATGGAATACGCTCTAGATATTAATTAGCGTTTTTAATGTAAGAATTTCAATGAATAACTTTTTAGGCTCACCGTTTTCAATATCAATACCTCTAGCTTCTGTTATATGCTCAATTTTATATATGATTTATGGCAAACAGGTCTTCTTATACTTGCAGCCATATGCTAAGAGCTGCAGATAAGTAGGTAAAAATTTAATATATTTTGAATAGAACCTGTAGAGAGTAGGTTGAGATATCGAAGAAAATTTAAACTAATAAAAATCTTTTAATTTGTAATGCTATTATTAACTTTTAATTAAGGAGTCTCATATGAAAAAATTATCAATTTTAATGTGTTTATTTTTTATAGTATCGATCCAGGCAGATAATCATACTAAAGCAGAAAAAGAAGTTACTATTGCATTTAATAAATACTTTGATGCAAGAGTTAACCAGGATTGGGATACTGTTGCTGCGATGGAAAGCGCAGCAGGAACATACAATACAAATTCTGATGGGAGCTTTCACAAAGCATTAGCCAAAACAACTGCAGCTCAATGGAAGGCGAGTGGACAAGCAGGTGTTTTAAATACCTACTATCCAGAGTTCTCTGAGCTAGCGGACGGTGTTGTATATGTAAGATTTTATTATGAAGGTATTGCTATGAATGGCTCTCAAGCCAGTGATTATAGAACAAGAGTTACGCAGAACTGGGTAAAAGAAAATGGTAAATGGGTCGTAAAAACTCAGCATTATTCTCCTGCACAGTTCGGTGGAGTACATATAACTGTAGCTTCAGATTTTGAGGATTAATTAGCATGATTTGGCCTCAGGCACTGCTTGAGGCCTATTTATCTATGGTTAAAGTAATATATTTAGGATTAAGTAATCTATCAGGTCTCAGGATGATTTTTGTGCATAGCAGTAAATCTTGAAAAAGCCACGCGTTTACCAGCATCATTTGTAATATCAATATTCCACACCGAAGTTGATCCACCAATGTGCACCGGAGTAGCTTTAGCATACACGTAGCCATCGGTTGGAGAGGAGATGTGGTTAGCATTAATCTCAATGCCAACAGGGTACTTTTTGGTACTATCCATTGAGAGCGCTGCAGCTGTACTGCCGACGCTTTCAGCTAGGACACACGAAGCACCGCCATGAAGAATTCCATATGGTTGTTTAGTTTTTTCGATCACTGGCATTCTGCCAACAATAAAATCATCGCCAATTTCTAAAATTTCTATATCAAGATGTTTATCCATGTTGATGGATGAATCTTTGAAATCTTCAATTGAGATAGGATGAAACCAGATTGATTTAGACATATAGATATTTTATATAGTAATTAAAATAAAACAGGCGAATTAAAATTTTACTGGCATTTCTTGAATTGCATGCACAAAATTGTTCGGAGCCACTTTCCACTGTCCGCTCATACGAATGTTTGGAAAACGTGTCAATATTTGTTTATAGGATTCTTCTAATTGCATCAAAGCTACAGGTTTTCCAATGCATGTATGCCTACCTATACCAAATGCTAAATGCTTATCTGCATTATCTCGCGCAATATTAAATTTGTCTGGATTAGAGAAGACGGAAGGATCTCTATTGGCAGCTCCATACCACATGACAACTTTTTCACCAGGACCCATGAGCTGTCCACCAACTTCTGTTTCACAGGTAGTGGTTCTTCGCATGTGCATGACCGGAGAAATCATTCGAATACTTTCTTGCAGGAAATTAGGCATTAGATCAGGATTATCTATGAGTTTTTGTTTTTGATCAGGATTTTCAGTTAGGAGTTTAATTGCGCCACTTAGGGTATTACGTGTAGTGTCATTACCAGCAAAAATAATCAACAACCAAGAGCCATCTAGAAACTCAGGACTTAATTGATGTCCCTCTAATTCAGCATTGGCAATTGCAGATAGCAAATCATCGGCAGGATTTTTTCTCTTAGCATTTAAAATATCTCTCCCATATTCAAACATCTCATCCACCATGGCATTGAACATATCTATCATTTCGGTGTTCACTGGTTCATTAGTTTGTTCAGCATCAAATTCTTTTTTTAACTGCTCAACTTGAATGTATTGAGCCAGTTCAAGAAATTCCATCCAAGAAACTAATTTTTGTCTATCAGCTTCTGGTATTCCAAGGATTTCTGATAAGGTAAAGATTGGTAGCTGTTGTGAAAAAGCAGTTACAAAATTACAGTCTTCATTGGTATTAATGGCATCCAGCAAATTTGTTACTTTGGCCTGGACTTTGATTCTCAAATTGGAAACGTAATCGGGCTTAAAGAAGGGCATATGTTCACGTCTTAGATTAATATGCAAATCTCCATCAAGATTTAACATATGATCAACTGCAGATCGCCACAACTTAGGATGTCTTCTTTCCTCGCTGCCTAGAGTAATCATAGTACCAGTGCCTGCTTGAGAGGAGAATATTTTAGGGTCAGAGGACACTTTTAAAATATCTTCATGGCGGGTGAGAGACCAAAACCCAGGCTCCGGATCATTTAAGAAAGGAGGATGCAAAAAAACAGGCGCCTCTTCTCGCATTTTTTTAAATTGATCAAAAGGTTGCCCTTGAGTGAAAACATCTAAATCTGTGAAATTAACATCTGACTGAAAACCATAAATAGGTGGGTGAGCATTTGAATTAAATGTTTTATTTGCAACTGCATTGCTAATTGAAATAGGTTCACTCATTAATCTAACACCTCAACAGTACCAAGATTTAATTGTCTAACTGGTTCTTCAATTTTGCTTAGATCCCCGACTATTAACCACGTCCATTGATCGGGTTTAATATACTTTTGTGCCATAGCATGCACATCCTCAAGAGTTGGCTCATCTAATAATTTAGGTAATTGATTTAAATAATCTAGATCCCTGTTATATGTAACAATGTCGGATACCCCGCCTTTAAGGGCGCCAAGTGTTTCAAATTGACCTGGTAGCCTTAATGTTTTTGAAGCTTTGCCTTTAGCCAGCTCATCTTCAGTAGTTGGAGATGTGCTCAAATAGGCAGCATACTCATTGACTATCTCTGTAATAGATTCAGAGGTTTTATCAGTTTGCACAGGTGCTGTGACTAGCATAGCTCTCTGTCCTTTAGCATCTGCTAATCTTGTTCTGACTCCATATGACCAGCTTTTATCTTCTCGAAGATTCATATTAAGTCTAGCAGTGAAGCTGCCACCAATTGCGTAATTCATGTAGCTAATTTTAATTTCTTCATAAGTAGCAGAAGGTGGTAGCAGCTGACCAGCAACGATATATGATTGCTGCGCATTAGGCTTATCAATCAAGTAAACCCTTCGGGTATCAGGTAATGTTACGTTGTTAAGTTCTTTTAAATTTGAGTTAGAGTTACTGGACCAATTTCCAAATTTATCCTCGAGAATTTTAACCAATTCATCCAATTGAATATCTCCAGCTACAGCAAAAGTAAGATTAGCTGGGTTGATGGCTCTATTGTGAACTGTAATTACATCATCACGAGTAATATTAGAGATAGTTTTTGATATACCGCTTCCTGTTAATGGTTTTCCGTATGGATGATTTTCACCATATAACAATTTACCAATATTTCTGTATGCAATTGCTGCAGGTCTATTTTCTTCTTGAATGATAGATGCAAGAGTTTGTTTTTTAATCCTATCAATCTCATTTTGCGGAAAAGTTGGGTGGATTAATGCCTCTTTAGCTAAGTCTAAAGTTTGTGATAGGTTTGTCTTTAAAGTTGAAACAGTTGCATATGAGGTATCAAGTCCAGATCCGAACCCTAAATTAGATCCAAGAGAATCAAGAGCCTCATCAAATTGTAGAGAAGAATATTTCTTAGTACCTTCATTAAGCATATCCATCATAAAATTTGTATAGCCTAGCTCGTCATTATTTTCCTGTGCGTAACCAAAATTAAATTGAAAATTTAGTTCAATCAGCGGGACCCCAGCTCGTTGAGCTAACACAACTTTTGCACCATTGGATAAACTTGCTGTTTGGAGTGTTGGAAACTCAAAAGAAACTTTTTCTGTTGGATAAGGTACACCTTTAGATCTGTCTATGCCTTCATCATTAACCCCAAGTTTCTCATTTGGTAAAATGGTAAGAACGTAAGCAGTATCATCAATCCATTTAGCAAATGTAGCTTTCATTTTTGCAGGAGTAACTTCATCAAGATATTTAGCAGTATCTCTGTAGCATCCAGGGTTTCCTGTATAAGTTTGACAAGTGGCTAATAAATCAGATTTACCTCCAAACCCTCCAATGCGCTGGATACCTCTAATAAATCCAGCCACAGCTTTCGTTTTTTCAGCTTCTAGTAGTTTTCGATTCGGACCTTTTTTAATAAATGAATTTATAACATCATCCATTACTTTTTCAACAGTAGCTGGATCCTCACCTGCAACAACATCCGCAATCAAAAAAAACATTCCTGCAATCTCTCTATCATAATAAAAGGCTGAGACGTTAGTTGCTATTTGCTTTTCATAAACTAATTCTTTGTAGAGAGGAGAATTTTTTCCACCAACGAGGACGCTTGATGCCAGATCAAAGTGGGCAGCAGCCTCTGTATCTCTTGGTGGAACATTCCAGGATTTATAAATTCGTGCTTGTGGAACATTATCAAACATTACATCTCTTTTTTCCTCGCTTCTCTTAGCAATCCAGATAACAGGTTTTACAAGAGGTGGTCCTGCAGGAATATCACCAAAGAATTTATTTACTTTTTCTTTAGCTGTTTCCAAATCTATATCTCCAGCTAAAGCTAAGACTGCATTGTTTGGACCATAATATGTTTTGAACCAATCTTGTACATCTTCAAGTGATGCTGCATCTAAGTCTTCCATAGAACCTATTACAGACCATGAATAGGGATGGCCTTTAGGAAAAGCAGCCTCAGCTATTCTTGAAAACGCTTTTCCATAGGGTTGATTTTCTCCTTGACGTTTTTCATTTTGGACAACACCTCTTTGTTCATCGAGCTTCTTTTGGTCAACAACGCCAAGTAAATGGCCCATACGATCTGATTCCATCCACAAAGCTAAATCTAATGCATTGGTAGGCACATTTTGAAAGTAGTTTGTTCTATCAGAATTAGTAGTTCCATTTTGATCAGTAGAGCCAATTTTTTCAAAAGGTTCAAAATACTCACTATTATAATTTTCTGTTCCATTGAACATTAAATGTTCAAATAAATGGGCGAAACCAGTTTTACCAGATTTTTCATTTTTTGAGCCAACGTGGTACCAGACATTTACAGCAACCATCGGAACTTTCTTATCCTCATGAACTACAACAGTTAGACCATTATCAAGTTTGAATGATTCGTATTTAATCTCAGGAAGATCTTCTAAAAAAGAAGCTTGTATTGATAGAATAAATATAAAATTAAGTGTTAATGCATTAAAAAATGTTTTCATTTATCTGTGTCCCATTGAATTGAAAATATATTTTATACTTTAGTTATCCGAATATACATATGACTATGAAAATTAATAAAACTCATCCTTTGATATTTCTTCTTGGAATCTCAATTCTTATAACAAGTTGTTCAGATTCATTAAGCGATACAACTGATGGAAGGTTAAGATATTGGATTTCAACACTTTCTTCAGATGAATTTGAAGGTAGGGCGCCTGGTACTGCAGGCGGACAATTGACTAAAAACTTTATTTCTAAAACATTTCAAGATTTGAATTTAGATCCTGTGAATGGCAGTTATTTTTTAGATGTGCCTACTTCAGAAATTACTTTAAAAGATTCTTCTTATTTAACTTTGTCCTTCAGAGGCAATGATCGAAAAATGATTGCAGGTGAAGAAGTTGTTTTCTGGACAAAACAGGCAAGAGAATTTAGAAAAATTAGAGATAGTGAGGTTGTCTTTGTTGGCTATGGAATCGTTGCCCCTGAATACAATTGGAATGATTATGAAGGGATTGATGTTAAAGGTAAAACCGTAGTTATTTTGGTTAATGATCCAGGTTTTGCTACAGGAAAATTAAGACTTTTTAATGGTAAATCAATGACTTATTATGGAAGATGGACCTATAAATTTGAGGAAGCTGCTCGTCAGGGTGCTGCAGCCGCAATAATTGTTCATGAAGAAGAGCCTGCCGCTTATCCATGGTCTGTAGTTGAGAATAGCTGGCAAGGACCCCAATTGGACCTTCAAAGAGATGATTTGGGTGCAGATAGAGTGATTTTAGAAGGCTGGATAAGAGATAGCACTTTAAATGATGTGCTTAACTTCACTGGATTTAATTATGATTCGTTGAAGGAAATAGCAATTGAGAAAACATTTTCTGCTTTTCAATTAAGGGGTTTAACGCTCAGTTCAGAAATTCATAACAAGGTGAGATATCTTCAATCTCATAATCTTGCCGCAGTTAAAAGGGGGTCTACTCATCCTGATGAATATATTTTATTTATGGCGCATTGGGATCATCTTGGCTTTATGGATGGCGCTCAAATAGGAGATGACAAAATTGCCAATGGGGCTGTTGATAATGCTACAGGAGTAGCCGCTGTATTAGAATTTGCTAAAAGGTTTTCTGAGGTTGAGACCAAGAGATCCGTGATGTTCTTAGCACTCACTTTGGAAGAGTCTGGTTTATTAGGTTCTGAGTATTTTGCTAAATACCCACCCATTGATTTGTCGAATATAGTTGCAGGTTTTAACTACGATGCAATTTTACCAACTGGTTTAACGAACGATATGGTTGTTGTTGGTTATGGTGCCTCTGAACTCGAAGATTTATTGGATGAAGAGTTAAACAAAAATGGACGATATATTAATCCAGATCCAAATCCAGATAAGGGGTATTTTTATAGATCTGATCATATAAGTTTTGCAAAAAGGGGGGTTCCAGTTCTTTATGCTGACGGTGGTTTTGATCTTGTTGATGGTGGCAAGGAAGCCGGTTTTATTATTGAAGAGCAATATCGTCTTGATGCTTATCATGGTGTTGCTGATGAATATGAGGAATCGTGGAATCTAGATGGCCTTAACCAATCTATTGATGTGATATTTAACATTAGCAATGAATTAGCAAATAATTCACAATGGCCTAATTGGTATGAAGGAAATGAATTTAAATTAATTAGAGATATATCTAGATCTAGTAAATGAGAATGATTAATGCATAAAGATATTATTGTTGTTGGGGCTGGGATTTCTGGTATTGCAGCTGGCTATAACTTTCAAAAAAGTTGTCCAGATAAATCTTTTGTAATTTTAGAAGGCAGAGAATCAATTGGAGGGACATGGGATTTATTTAAATATCCTGGTATTCGCTCTGACTCTGATATGCATACTCTTGGCTTTCGTTTTAAGCCATGGATACATAAGAAATCTATAGCTGATGGCCCTTCTATTCTTGAATATCTTAATGAAACAGTAGATGAATACGACTTAAGAAAAAAGATTATTTTTAATCAAAAAGTTATTGCTTCTAATTGGATTTCTAAAAAATCAATATGGGAATTAACAATTCTTAGTAATGGTCAAGAGTTAGTTATGACCTGTAATTTTTTATTTTTATGTGGCGGTTACTATAGTTATGACAAACCATACATGCCAAATTTCCCTAATCAAGATGAATTTAAGGGCAGGATCATTCATCCTCAATTTTGGGATGAAGCCATGGATTACACAAACAAAAAAGTTGTAGTTATTGGAAGTGGGGCGACAGCAGTAACCATAGTTCCTGCTATTGCTGAAAAGGCTGGACACGTAACCATGTTACAAAGATCTCCAAGTTATGTAGTATCTGCTCCTAGTGAGGATTCATGGAATAAAGCATTAAATAAGATATTTCCTACTCGTTTAACTTATTTTTTGATTAGATGGAAAAACGTTTTAAGAACTAGCTTAGGTTTTTATTTATCAAGAAAATACCCTAGCAAAGTTAAAGAAAGATTAATTAACTTAGTTCGTGAAGAGCTAGGTGAAGATTTTGATGTCGAGAAACACTTTACACCAAGATATAACCCCTGGGATCAAAGGATGTGTCTTGTTCCAGACAGCGATCTTTTTAATGCAATTAAAGATGAGCGTGCATCAATTATTACCGATCATATAGATAAATTTACTGAAGATGGAATTCAAATTAAATCTGGAGAGGTAATAGATGCAGATATTATTGTTACTGCAACAGGCATTGAAATAAATACTTTAAATGATATTAAGGTCTCTATTGACCAGGTAAAAGTTGAGCCTCATTACAAACTTTCATATAAAGGGATGATGTTAAGTGGAGTACCAAATCTTGCTTTTTCTTTCGGCTATGTCAATGCTTCCTGGACTCTAAGAGCGGATCTTACATGCGAATATGTTTGTAGACTTATAAATCAAATGGATAAACAGGGTGTAACAACTTGTATTCCTGAGGAAGATCCAAATGCAATGGTAGATGATGAATATATTGATTTTTCTTCTGGCTATGTCCAAAGAGCTCTAGATAGATTGCCTAAACAAGGCAAGAAGTCACCATGGCGTCAATATCAAAATTATCTTAAAGATATATTTTTAGTTAGATTATTCTCAATCAAGGACTCTACCTTACGTTTTTATAATTCAAATGAATAAGGAGCTATTACCTTATTTAAACAGTCTTTCAAATCTCTTAAGCAGTGCCGCAAATACAACAATAGATAACGAAGTTACATCTATGTATATTGATTTATCAAGACGTTTAGTTGATCTCATGCTTGTTCAAAATGAGCTATCAGCATTATTAGAAAATAATTGCCTGATTAAACTTCCTGAAGTAGTTGTTAAATTAGAAAAAATATTACCTAAATCTAAGCACAATAGATTACTCTTGCATGAGTTAAAAGATATTCCTAATCTTGATGTTAAAAATCTTTATGATCAATTTCTTATAATTTCTGGGAAAATTCAACTAGAGCTTTTTAAAGTAAATTCATCCAATGCTATAAATTTATCTAAATTACTTATCGGCATGGAGGCTGAATATAGCCAACAATTTTTTCAGTCGATTTATGATCAAAATAATTTAACCTATCTTGATGCTGAATCAAGCTCAGCTCGCAATATACGGAATTTTAATGAAAAAGATTTGATTAACTTTATTCGTAGAAAATTTCCAAAAGAGATAAATGTTGAAATTGCGAATACTTCATTTGTTACAGGTGGATATTCTAAATACACCCTTGATATTAGTTTAGATAAAACATTGTCTCTACCTAAAAATATAATTTTACGTGCAGATGCCGGAGATGGATTTGGAGGAATGTCAGTTGTAGATGAGTATGATTTACTAACTAAAATTTTTAAGAGTGGAGTATGTGTGCCTAAGACTTTGGCTCTTGAAAAAAATAATAAAATTTTTGGCTCTCCTTTTATGTTGATGGAAAAAATTTCAGGTGCTTGCATTGGACATATGTATGATATTCCTCCAATCTATTCTGAATCTTTAGTAAGAGATATTGCAAAAAAACTTTCTAAAATTCATTTAATACCCATAGATAAATTTACTAAATCAATTGATGGCGGGGATTGTTCTTCGAGTGATAAAGCGCTTAGCTGGATATCTTCTTCAGAAACCTCATGGTTAGAATTAAATCTTCCATCTCAGGTATTTTCAGCAGCTTTTGAATGGTTACGATTAAATGCAAAGCTATATGACAATGGACCCCGTTCATTAGTTCATGGTGATTATGGTATTAACAATTTATTAATTAAGGATGAGAAAGTTTTAGGAATTCTTGATTGGGAGCATGCTCACATTGGCAATCCCGCATATGATCTTGGTTATTTCCATCCGATGGCTGATAAATTGGCATCATGGTCTGTTTTTCTAGACGCATATGCAGACACAGGAATACCGATGCCAACTCAAGATCAAATTGATTATAGTATCCTGCTTGGAGCAACACGAGTTGGTGTCATGGTATGCCAAGTAAGAAGTGCATTTTTAAAAAACTATGAAACAGGAATTGCTGCTTCAATTGGAGTTGCTGGTGATTATTATGACATGGCTATAATTAGAATTGCTAATGCGCTGGAGAAAGTCCTTTGATGAATGAAAAATTTGTTGATAAAAGTAATCTAGGTGCATATTTATTGCCTGGCAGAATTAAAAATCCAAAAGATGGAATTTATCAAGCTACAAAAAGTGAAGAATTAGGCCTTGGAACACTTTGGCTTAGTGAAAGATGGGGCAGCAAAGATCTTGGGGCTATATTTGGGGCTATCACTCAAGCCGCGCCATCAGCATACATTGCGGCGGGCACAACTCACTTTCTTACAAGACATCCAATAGTTTTAGCTTCGATGGCAATGACTTTGCAGTCATTAAGTAACGAAAAATTTATACTTGGCATCGGTCGCGGTGTAGCTGAGATGTTTCATCCTATAGGATTACCAAACGTCTCTTTTGAATATTTAATTGATTGCGTAACAATACATAAAAAACTATGTAATGGAGAAGCAGTAAACTATGACGGCATGATTGGAAAATATACAGACATGCAATTAATAGATCTTCCGGATGTAAAACAACCTCCCATTATCCTCGGGGCGATTGGACCAAAAGCATTAAATATAGCAGGAACATATTTTGATGGAGCGATACTTCATCCTTTTTTAACTCCTGATGGTGTTAACCGCTGCTGTAAAATTGTTAAGGATGCAGCATCCAAGGCTGGAAGGGATCCAAAAGAAGTTAAAATATATGCAACAGTGGTTCTTGCCTCAGAGTTGTCTGGTGATAAGGAGGAAGAAATCATTGGGGGTAGAGCAGTTAGCTATTTTCAAAATAAAGATAATGCAGATATTTTAGTTAATTTTAATGGTTGGGATAAAAAGATTTTAAGAAAGCTATGGGATCATCCTCTTTTAAGAAACCTTAAATCGAGCGCTGATCAAACTTTCACTAACAAAGAATTGGTTGAAGTGAGTCGGATTTTTCCAAGAGAATGGTTATCATCTGGAAGTGCAGTCGGGACCAATGAGCATTGCGCATCTCGTCTTAGAGAGTACCTTTCAGCAGGAGCAAATCATATTATAATTCATGGGTCTACCCCAGATCAGCTTGCTCCAACTCTAGAGTGTTTTTCGAGTTAGAATTTTACGGTTTAAATTGAATTGGCGCACCCGGAGAGATTCGAACTCCCGACCCCTTGGTTCGTAGCCAAGTACTCTATCCAGCTGAGCTACGGGCGCTTGTTAAATCTAATTATATTGTTTCTTGAGTTTTTCTGCTTGTGTAATTTGGACTTATTTGGTTGAGTTCGTATAATGAGTTTAGTTATGAAAGCTAATACACTTATTGATAACTCATCAACAGAGGAAGCAATTACCAGTCTTGATCTTTGGGAAAACCTTAGTGAAGTTGATAATTTAGGGTATACAGTGATTCCACCTTGCAAGGTTGCTGATGAGAAAACTAAAAATACAATACTCGATAAGATTCTTGAAATAGCTGAGGCTAAAACTGGAAACTCACTTGATTTATCATTAAATGCTTCGGCAGGAAATTATAAAGCTTTACCTCAAACTGAAAGCCAATTCATTTTATTTTCACTATTATTTGCAGATAAAATTTTTGAAAAGTGGTTACAAAACCCAGTTGTTGTTGCTCTTTCTTCATACTTACTGAATGATCAAGCTCAACTTTCAAGCATGTCATCATTTATTAAATGGAAAGGTAAAAACTACAAAGACTCAATGGGGCTCCATGCTGATACTCAGCCATCCCCAAATGGTTTATTGCCATCTCAATGGGCCGATGCATGTAATAGCGTTTATTGTTTAACAGATTATACTAAAGATGATGGAGCGCTTGCTGTTATACCTAACTCCCATAAAATATGTCGACAACCCACGCAGGATGATTTGAATGATAATGACGTTGTTCCTGTTGAAGCTGAGGCAGGATCATTAATTTTTTGGCATGGCAATCTTTGGCATGGCGCATATCCAAAAAAAACTGATGGATTGAGAGTGAACTTAACAACTTTTATGACCCACAGAAGAATAAAGACACAAGAAAATATAAAAGATAAGATCACTCCAGATATGCTAAAAAGAAATCCAAGTAAAAAATTTGCAAGATTGGTTGGTTTAAATGATTCAAATGGATACGGTGAAAATGGCCCTGACATGAATGGGATTATCAATTATGGTACAGAGGATCAGATGAAACGATTTACTTTTAATGTAAAAGACCTTTAAGTAAGACAAGAATTTATTATGGATGCAATCAGTTTAGAAGTTTTGTACGGGAAACTTTCTTCAATCTCTGAAGAAATGCAGCTTATTATTTTAAAATCTGCTCATTCAAGAATGGTAAATGAGGCATGTGATGCTACATCTGCATTGTTAGATTCTGAGGGAAGAAATATATCACAGGCTGTGTCTATACCTATTCATCTTGGTTGTTTGACAGTTATTGGAAAGTTGCTTGCTAAAACTTATCCTCAGGGAAAGGCTAAAGATGGAGATTGCTATATTATTAATGATCCATATTCTGGTGGAACTCATTTACCAGATATTGCTATTGCAACCCCAGCATTTTTAGGTACCAAGTTGGTTGGATATGCCACAGTTATGATTCATCATCAAGATATTGGTGGATTATTACCTGGAAGTGCTTCAGTTTACGCTCATGATCTTTATTCGGAGGGTCTTAGAATCAAATTAACAAAAATCGTTGAAGAGGGAAATATTAATAATGATCTACTAGGGCTCATGAAATCTAATAGCAGAACCCCTGAAACACTTCAGGGAGATTTGCTTGCCCAAATAGCTGCTGGATCTATGGGAGCCAAGAGAATGACAAAGCTTGTATCTGAATATGGGATAAATTTTTTTAATAAAGGGGTAGAGGCATTGCTTGATTACACGGAAAAGTTAACAAGAGAAGAAATTCGAAATATCCCAGATGGTATATATGAGTTTGAAGATTGGGTTGATAATGACGGTTCAATTGAAAACTTAGAACCGTTAAAAATATTTGTAAAAATGACAGTTGATAAATCTAATATTAAATTTGATTTTGAGGGATCTTCTTCTCAGGTCAAAACTGCCATTAACAATGTTCCTTCCTCAGCAACCTCAGCAGTCATGTTCGGAATAAGAACCCTAACAGGTGATAACTCTCCTGATAATGAGGGAGGATTTAGACCTTTAACAATTAACTTCCCTGAGGGAAGTATTGTTAATCCTACATTTCCAGCACCTGTTGCTTCAAGAAGTGTGTCCCTAAGAAGGGTGGTCGATGTAATCCTGGGTGTCTTATCTCAGGCCTTACCTGATAGATATCCGGCTGCAAATTGCGGTCAAGCATCAGTAATTTATTGTGGAACTGTAGATGATCAAACTAATCAAAGAATTGTTGGCGCAATTGGCGGACCTTGGATGGGTGGAATGGGTGCAAGACCAAATAAAGATGGAATTGATACAACAGATCATGATGGGTCTAATGTTTATCATGTTCCCTTGGAGGTTAGTGAAGCTGAATTGCCTATAAGGTTTAATAAAATGGAACTATGGACTGATTCAGGAGGTCCAGGAAAATGGAGGGGAGGCCTAGGGTTTTATTCAGAGGTAGAGTGGTTAAAAGGAAAAGCTTCCGCTTCTTTGAGAAGAGATCGTCACAAGTTTCGCCCTTGGGGCCTTGCAGGAGGTTATTCTGGCCCTGAATGCAAAACTGCTTTGAAGAAAAAAGATGCCTCAACAAGTAAAATTATCCCTGGAAAAAGTCAAATTGAACTTAACGAAGGAGATATCCTGCAATTATGGACGACTGGAAGTGGAGGCCACTCTAATCCATTAGAGAGAGATAAAAACCTAGTCCTTGATGATTACTTAAATAAGAAAATATCCTCTTCAGCTGCAAATGATATTTATGGAGTAGTCATAGAAAATAACAAAATAAATTCCAATAAAACAAACCGCTTAAGACGAAAACTAATTAAAAAAATTGCTTAGAGTTTTTAAAAATTTTTCTACTCAAAAGTATTATCCCTGGTATGTTGTAGGGGTTTTAATGTTTGCCTACATGGTTGCATTTATAGATAGACAAATTCTTAGTTTATTGATTCAACCCATAAAAGAGGACTTAGGAATTACTGATACTCAAATTGGATTATTAGCAGGCTTAGCATTTGCAATATTTTATTCTTTTATTGGTATACCAATTGCAAAACTAGCTGATAAACAAAATCGTGTGACTATAATTTCTTTAGGCGTTGCACTTTGGACCTTTATGACTGCTTTATGTGGTCTAACTAAAACCTATTTTTATCTTTTTTTAGCAAGAATTGGTGTTGGTGTTGGTGAAGCAGCTTTATCTCCAGCTGCTTATTCTATGATTGCAGACTACTTTCCAAAAGAAAAGTTAGGAAGAGCAATTGGCATTTATGTAATTGGTCTATATCTTGGTGCAGGATTAGCCATGCTTGTTGGTAGTGCAGTTATTTCATTTGTAACTAGCTTACCTCCTATTGATTTGCCCTATTATGGCAACATTAAACCTTGGCAATTAACCTTTTTGCTTGTTTCAATTCCTGGAATATTAGTTTTATTGCTCATGTTATCGGTCAATGAACCTCAACGAAGTAATTATATGAGTTCAGATATGCCAAAAGAGTCAACCTTTAGGGAGGTAGTGACTTACCTTTGGGGGTTAAGAAAAATATTTATTAATTTAAATATTGGTGTTTGTATTTTTGGCGCAGTTATTGCCGGATTTATGGTTTGGATACCAGAATGGTTACGAAGAACATATGAAATAAGCATTGTTGATGCTGGACTAATTTATGGTTTTGCTCTTTTAATTTTTGGAGCTATAGGACCATTTACTGGCGGATGGATTTCAGACTTTTTGGCCAAAAAAAATTATAAAGATGCTCCAATGAGAACCGTTTTATATGCGACTCTTTTGTCCATACCTTTTGCAGCCTTAATGCCACTTTCTCCAAATTTAGGTATTGCAGTTTTTTTATTATGTATTGTTACTTTTTTATTTTCAGTACCCCAAGGCCTTCCTCCAGTAATCATGCAATTAATCGCTCCTAACAGTATGAGGGCGCAAACAACTGCAATCTTAATGTTATTTAGTAATCTTTTTTCCTATGCTTTTGGCGCCGCTATCATTGCTGTGATTACAGACTATATTGGGTATGAATCTGCATTGAAGTACTCAATGTCAATAGTCAGTCTAGTGTTCATTCCAGTAGGATCCTACTTTATTTATTTAACACTGAAGCCTATGCGTGATTTTGATTTATAAATTAAGTAACTTGCCCCCCATTCATTAGAAAGCTCTGTCCTTTAAAAAAACTTGCGTGGCGGCTGCATAAAAAGCAGCAAGCTTTTGCAAATTCTTTAGGATTACCAAATCTACCAGTTGGAATTTTATTTAAAAGTTCTGATTCGATAATATTTTTTTTTGATTCTGTTTGATTGTTTAGATATTGTTCAAGGCTATCTGTTAAAAAATAGCCTGGAAGAATTGAATTAATACTAACGTTAGGAAATTCATTTTTCTTAGCAATGCTTTTAATAAATCCTTCTAATGCAGTTCTTGAAGCAGTAGATAATTCAAGGTTATTCATTGGATATAAAGTTGTCATGCTTGAAATATTTAGAATTGAACCTAATTTTTTTTTGTTCATTTCAGGTAAAGCTAAATTTATAATTTTTATTACCGATACTAAATTGTTATTCAATGCATTTAGCCAATCTTTTTCATTCCATTGAATGAAATTTCCAGAAGCAGGGCTTGGAGTATGAGTAATCAGCACTTCAGATTTTTTAATTTGATCTTCGAGTAGATTTATATCATTAAAATTTGTTATATCAGTCTCATGGATTTTTAAATTCTTGTGGTATAAATCGCCATTAAATTTTTTGAATAATTGTTCAATTTTTTTTATTGAAAGAACTGTCGTATTAACTTGTGCATTTTCATTTAGAAATTCAATTACACAGGCTGCTCCAAGGTCAGTATCGCCACTACAAATAAATACTCTTTTGCCTTTTAAATGTAGATTCATTTATTTATAAAAAAGGGGATCAATTTGATCCCCTTTTAGAATATTTTCTTGAATACTAGAATCTATAATCAAGACTTAGCCCGTAAGTTCGAGGCATGCCAGTAACAAATACACCCCAACCCGTTGCGCCACTTGCTCCGAGTGTATCCATAATATAAACATCATCATTTAGGTTTTTACCCCAGAACGAAATGCTTGTTTTATCATCTGGAAGATTCCATGTGATCCTTGCATTAAGGAGCTTATTAGTAATTTTTAACATTGGAATGTTTACAACTTCCTTATAATGATCACCTTCATAAACATAATCTACAAAGACATTCATTGTGCCACCAACTTCTAATGGTTTTTCATAATCTATGGCAATGTTGTAATTTAGCTCAGGAGCATTTGGGAGTTTTCTTGCAGAGTTACCCAATGGACCATCAAAGTTTTCTCCTGGATCATTATTTTTGGTATTCAATTTACCAACCCCGAGTTGCCATTGTAAATTATCAGTTGCTTGATATTTAAACTCTGCTTCAAACCCTGAAACATCTGCTGTTTCAAGGTTGGTGAGAAAGTTTAGTACTAAACCATCACCAGTTTCTCTAGCTGTAGCAGCTTGCAAACCTTCATATGAATAATTAAAAAGAGCGGCATTAAGCGTAGCTCTTCCATCGAGAATAGTTGCTTTGTAACCAATCTCAATAGACTCTACTTCTTCTTCTTTGAAAGGTTTGTATAGACGAGGATTTGTATTTAGTCCTCCATTAATACCACCTGGTTTATAACCAGTTGCTAAACTTACATACCACAAGGTATCTTCATCTGGTGTGTGATTAAGTGCAGCCTTCCATGTGAAAGCATTCTCATCTAAGCCGCATGGATCAACAAAAGCGTTAGGACAACTTGCTAGTGTTGCTGCCGGCGCTGCTGCAGGATAACCAAAAGCAATTCCCACTTGAGAGACCATGTTCATTTTATCATTTAGGTATCTTCCACCTAACTCAAAACTAGTTTTGTCAGAAAGTTGCCATTTACCTTGAGCATAAATTGCATTGTTTTCTCTTTCTTGAGTGTATTGAAGCCAAAAATTAAATCCTATCCAATCAGAGGTAAAACCAATCCTTGGTGGAGATTCTGCAACATCATCTTCTGAAAATTGCACTCCAGCTATCCAGCTAAAATTTGAATCGGTAGTCGAAACCAATCTAAATTCTTGTGACCAAGACTCCATTTGAGTATTAAATAAGAAGTCTAAAAATAGGGCAGGGTTACCATCAGATTCTTTTGGCTGAACTCGATCATACTCTGTTGTACTTGTGATTGACTTAAACTCAAAGTTCTCAAAACTTTTTGTAATTGTTAGCGTCATTAATTTGTGATCATTTTCTAATGTTGAATCTTCATTGATAGGCGTTCCAGCTACATTAGTATAATCTCCTGCATACCAATCATTATCTGTATCAGAGTAGCCTAAAACATCGAAACAGGTATTTGGATCTAATCTGCCTTGTAAATATGCATCACAGTAACCACCACCTATTTTATTTGTGCCTATATGCTGGAAATAAACAGGTTGTGATCTATCTTCACTTGAGGCTACTTTAAGTAATACAGAGGTATCATCTTTTTCCCAAAGAAGTTGAAGTCTTACTGCAGAGATATCAACTTCACCTTGTTTATTACCTGTGGTTCTATTGTAAACCCAGCCTTCATTTTGTTGATTGCTAACAAAACTAACCCTAGCAGACATATTTTCACTAATTTGACCGCCATAAGCACCCTCTAGCTTTCTTTTTTCATATTTACCGGTGTCTAGATTAATATAGCCCTCTGATTCCATCGAAGGCTTTCGTGAGAAATAATTTACAGCTCCACCATTAGTGTTTCTTCCAAATAAAGCACTTTGCGGACCTTTTAAAACCTCAACTCTTTCCATGTCATATAATTGAGCACCCATGCTGACAATTGAGGTTTGAAAAACCTCATCTATGAATAATCCAACACTAGCAGTATCACTGGCTTGGAAGCTATTCATTCCAACTCCTCTAATAGTATAAATTGGCATTGAATTACCCCATGCGTATTTAACATCCACATTTGGTGCTTGGTTTGCAATATTTGTAATATCCTCCCAACCGAGCTGATCTAAGTCTTGGCCAGTAAAAGCATTAACAGCAATGTTTACATCCTGCAGGCTTTCATCTCTTTTAGTTGCAGAAACTACTACTTCTTCTATTTCTTGCGCAATAGTTTCCACTGAGCTGAAACCTATAAATGCCATCGGCATTGCAATTAAATAACTAAGAAAAATTCTCTTCATATCTCCCCCTGAATAAATTTTTGGAATTCATTGAATTTAGCATATCAAGGTCTAATTGTGCAAGTTTTAGATACAGTTATGCAAGGAATAAATTTATCATGTATTTGCACTTAAAACACTATTTTTATATGGTTTCAAGCAAAGATATAGAGCTACTATACAAATGGGAAGAAAGAGGGCTGAAACTGTTGAGATTGAATAATATAATAAGCTTTCATCTTTAAAAATATAATCTGTAAAAATAGCAACAATGCTAGGCCCAATCCCAATTGAAAAGAAGCTGGCAATAAAAAAGAAAATTGCAACTACCTGTGCTCTTATATGATTCGGAGCTATCATCTGGATTGCAACAGGCGACATTGCTTGCTGAAGAAACATAGTAAAAGAAAAGATTCCAAGCATAACCACAGCAAATGTTGAGTTAGTTATAAGTGGCGTAATTGCCATAATGGGAAATAACAATGAGAAGATAATCAAAGCACACCGTATCGGAGCATCTTTATAACCTTTGCTGAACATATAATCATGAAATTTTCCACCCAAAACAGCGCCAAAGGATCCAAAAATAGCTAACATTAATCCAAACACATATCCTGCATTACTAATATCCCAGTCAAAAGCACGTCTTAGATGCTCAGGGATCCAAGTTAAAAACCCATAAAAGACCATGCCACCAAATGAATATGCAAGAGTAATTAGAGAAAGAGTTTTCTTATTATTATCAAGAAAAGAAATTAGAGAGGTTTTATCAATTGAGCTACTGTCATTGTCAAAGATATTTCTTCTAACAGGTTCTTTTATTGATAGTTTAATTAACAAAGCTAAAAATATTCCTGGCAAACCAACTATTACAAATGTTACTTGCCATGGTCTCAAAGTACCAACTATAGGAAAAACAATGTCTCCAATATTCGACACATAACTTAAGATTGCCCCTCCAAGAACTAAAGCAAAACCAGTCCCAAAAGACATACCCAACATATAAAAACCAACTGCAGTTCCTAATTTTTCTTTTGGAAAATAATCTGGAATCAATGAGTATACGGCTGGTGTTAAGGTTGCCTCACCGACCCCGACTCCAACTCTAGCTAAAAATAACTGCCAATAATTTTTTGCAAGCCCACAAACTGCTGTCATAAGACTCCAGAAAAAAACTCCCAATGATATGATGTTTATTCTATTTCCTCTGTCTACAAGTCTAGCAATTGGTATAGCCATCGATATGTAGAAGATTGAGAAGGCAAATCCAATCAATAAACTTACCTGAGTATCATTGATTAATAAATCAGATTTTATTGGTTCTATTAATAGGGTCATTACCTGTCGATCAATGAATGAAACAGCAAATGACAGCGTCATGATTGAAAGAAAATACCAGGAATACCTTAAATCTAAATTATTTTGTGGAGAAATTTCCATTATTTTTTAGGAATGAGATCTATTGAATGTTTTAATTGTCTTGCTTCTATCGGTTCCGCCACTAAATTCAGTTGAAGTTCCTAAAAAATCATCCCTGCCAAGCATAGTTCTGATACTTTGAGGCTTTCCTTTGAGCCAAGAATCATTTAAGTGATCATAATTTTCAATTGGTCGCATCATTAACCTAGAAAATGAAATATGTAAAACTACTCGCTTACCTTTTTTGAGTCTTGGGTAATTTCCATGCCATGTTGATCCTAACCAAAATACCAATGATCCTTTTTTGCACAAAATTGGTATAGCTCCATCTTCACTTTCTACTTCATCTTCATATGGTTGTCTCTTGTGAAGATGACTTTTTGGTATTACTTTTGTTGGACCTGCTTTAAGCGTAAAATCTTCACAGGGCATGCATGCCGTTATCATTAGGGGATAATCAGGTAAAGGAGCAGGGGTCCAAGCTGAATCAATATGAATGTCAAAATTACCACCACCTTGGGGCCTTATACCCCCAAGTAATTGAGAAAGTAATGCCCCTTTACCAACAGCAAATTCTACAATATTAAGTAATTTTGAGTTTGTTACAACTTCTTCAAATATAGGATCTCTTCCAAGAAGCATTGCTGCAGAAAGTCCTTTAAAGTCTCCCTCTGACTTTTCTGCTAAAGAGATTATCTTTTTTCTTAGTTGAGCTACAAAACTATCTTCAAAAACATTCTCAATTATGCAATATCCTTCATTTCTTAAAAAAATCAAATGATCATATAAACCTAGTTTTTCAGCAGAATTGCGTATGGATTTTGATATAGATAGTGGTTCAGGAGAAATATATTTTCTTTTTTGGGATTTATCGGGACCAGGTGGAAATTCCTTAATTATTTCTTTCATTTTAAGTTTTATTATTTAGGTTTTAAAACTTTCATACCCGGTGTATTAGGCATGTAGCTGTGATCGCTGATAATTAAGCCTGATAATTCATCTATTTCAAAGAATACAGCAAAATTCCAAGATTTTCTTTCACCATCAATAGACTCGCTATCAATCTGACCTTCAATAGAAACTTTATTACCAGAGGCAACAATATTTGATAAGTTCATTTTTCTTGATTTTGTAATATTTTCAATTTTACCCTCGCCCTTATTCCAAAATTCTCTACTACCACCTTTTTTCACAACGTAATGATCTTGAATAGGCGCATAGACTTCAAGGTCATTATTGTTTGAATAGCATTGCAACATTTCTTGAATAGAGCCCCCTGGCAATGTCCACGCATTTAACCATTTATTAATTAACTTAAGGTTTCTTTCTTCAGTTTTAGTCATATGTATTTTCTATTAAATTTTTAAGAATCTGATTTGCAGACGAAGCATCAACGGGACCTCCCGCAATTTCAATATTGAGATCTTTGAGAATCCCATTAAAAATAATCATTGAAAATCTTTCACATCTAAATCCAAGATTAAATCTTGTGCAATCCATTTCTAAACCCACGGAATTAAAAAAATGACAATGAGCATCAGCGAGCATTGTAATTCTTCCATTTACTTTACAATGTTGTGCCCAGGCATCCATGACAAATGCATCATTTACGGATACACAGATTATCTCATCAATCTCTTGTTCAAAAATTTTTTCTGCTAACTTTAAATATCCTGGAATTTGAACATTAGTGCTTTTTGGGGTGAATGCTCCAGGGACCGAAAATAAAACAATTTTTCTGTCTTTAAAAATATCATCAGATAGAATCGATTCTTGCATTTCACCAGAGTCGGATAAAACTTTAAATATATTTGTGGGTATTTTTGACCCTATCTTAATTATTCTCTTAGAGTGAGGAGTATTTTTTTTGCTTTCTTTCATCATTAAACCAATCAAGTTATTTAAATATATTAAGTTAAATTTAATAACACAAGTAACAATATGACTTTTTTAAAGCACTTTTTAGCTATAAATGATTGTAAGTTCTATAATAAAAGTTATTATAGAGAGGATAAGAATATCAATGGGTCTCGATTTCCCTTAGATAATTCAGATATATATATTTATTGAGGCCCATGTTTTTAGCAGTTAACATAAACAATAGATTTATAAATAAATAATTTATTCATGTCTAATAAAATAGAAATTGGTATTGATATTGGCGGAACTTTCACAGACATCTTTATAAAAGATTTAGATTCCAATACTTGGATTGTAAATAAAGTACCTTCAACTCCGCCAAATTTTAGTGATGGTTTCATGAATGGTGTGCATCAAACTCTTGAGCTTGGATCAAAAGAAACTGCAGATATCCAAAGAATTATTCATGGAACAACTGTAGCCACTAACACAATTATAACTGAATCAGGTGCAAGGGTTGGCATGCTACTTACTGAGGGAGTCAGCGATATTCTTCAAATTGGGTATGGTTGGCGACCTAAAATGTATGACTTAAATATGGATCCAGTTGAACCATTATTTCTTGCTCCGAGAAGAAGATGTGTTGGAGTATATGAAAGAATGGACTTTCAAGGCAATGTTATTCAAAAGCTTGATATAAAGAATTTAAGAGCAAAAGCAAAATTTTTAGTTGAAAAAGAAAAATGTGAAGTATTTGTAGTGTGTTTTCTTCACTCATATGCAAACCCTGAGCATGAAATTCAAGCAAAAGATTATCTACAGAAAGAATATCCAGATATACCTATAACAATCTCAAGTGAAATTTTACCTAGAAAAAGAGAATATAAGAGATTAGTAGTAAGTGGCTTTGATGGTTATGTAAAACCCATTGTAACTAATTATCTTAATAATTTAGAATCATCGCTTGAAAAAGACGGTGCGAATTGTTCATTTCATGTTATGCAGTCTAATGGAGGAGTCAGCGGAATAACAAACATATGCAAAAAACCCGTTGGAACGGCTTTATCTGGTTTAGCTGCAGGAGTTATTGGAGCAGCAAACGTTGGGTTAAATGCTGGATATCCCGACTGCATTAGTTTAGATATGGGAGGAACTAGCACTGATGTTGCTTTAATAAAAGATGGGCAAGCCATTATTACAAATGATGGAGCTTTTGAAGAATATCCTCTTAATATTCCCATGATTGACGTAAGAACTATAGGTGCAGGAGGAAGCAGTATTGCATATGTTGATGCTGGTGGTGCGTTAAAAGTTGGCCCAGAAAGTGCAGGAGCTTTCCCAGGACCTGCATGTTATTCTCAGGGTGGAGAAAATCCCACTGTCACTGACGCAAGTTTTGTTTTGGGTTATCTCAATAAAGATACTTTTGCAGGGTCATTAGATATCGATATTGATAAAAGCAAAGCAGCTATTAGAAATAAAATATGCAAACCACTCGGAATTTCCTTAATTGAGGCTGCTTTAGGTATTCATGAGATAGTTAATTCAAACATGGCGCAAACTCTTAGGTTAGTATCTATAAAACAGGGGCATGATCCTAGAGAGTTTACATTGATGCCATTTGGAGGCGCAGGGCCAATACACAGTGGAAAATTAGCAGAGATATCGTCGATAAAACAAATTCTGATTCCTCCAACCCCTGGAGTTCTTTCAGCCCTAGGTTTAATGCTTGCACCTATTCAGCATGAATCAATGGCAAGTTATGAAAAAAATACTAATGATAGCTCGTGGAAAGACATTAAAAGAATTTTTTCTTCATTAGATAAAGAATGTTTTGACCGTATGAAGGAAGATAGAGTTTTAAAAAAAGATGTGACAAAAAATTATTATGTAGAAATGAGATACATTGGGCAGTCACATGAAATCGAAGTTCCAGTTACAGGTGAAATGAATAAAAATTTAATAACAAAAGCGCAATCTTTATTTCATGAAATTCATCAAAATACTTATAGTTACAGCGATAAATCTGCTGATGTCGAATTTGTAACATTGAGAACTGTGCATCAAAAACTATCTCAAGAGAGTTCAATTTTAGAAAGAACTCAAAAATCTAATAAACATAAAGTTGTTAATAAAACTTCTAGGAACGTTTGTTTTTCAAAAAAACTTGGTTTCAAAAAAGTACCAATATATAAAAGAACTGATTTATCCAGGGGCTTTGAATTAAAGGGCCCAGCTATAATCGAACAGCCTGATACTACAACAATTTTGCACACTAATCATTTTTTAAAAGTTGATAAATTTAATAACCTATTAATAGAAGTTCCTATAACCTGATGAAGAAGAATAAAGACTCTTTTGATGATCCAATTACTACTGAGGTTGTAAGAGGTTTATTAGATGCTGCAGCTGAAGAAGTTCAACAAGTTTTATATAAGGTATCTCACTCACCACTAATAACTGATGGAAGAGATTCAACATCTGCTTTATTTGATGCTCAAGGAAGAACTATAGCCCAAGCAACGGCAGTTCCATGTCATCTTGGTTGTTTGCAAGATTTGGGAAGAATATTTGCAAGTCATTTTAACCATCAGGCAAATGAAGGCGATGTTTATATCCATAATGATCCATATAACGGAGGAACTCATTTACCTGATTTAGCAATTGTGTCTCCTGTTTTTTTTAAGAGTAAATTAATTGGATATGTGGCGACTATGTCTCATCATGCAGACATAGGTGGATTTGCTCCAGGAAGTGTTAATTTTGCAGCTAAAGATTTATATGCTGAAGGCCTGATACTATCAATGGCAACCATTGTAAAAAATGGAAAAGTTAATGAACCACTTTTTGAAACAATTTTAGCCAATAGCAGGGTGCCTGATACTTTAAAAGGGGATCTTGGTGGACAAATAGCTGCTTGCCTAACAGGAGTAAAAAGATATAAAGAAATAATATTAAAAGTTGGTTTAAAAAAAGTTAAAAAATGTGTTGAATCTTTATTAGATTATTCCGAGCGGATGACAAGAAATGAAATTAAAAAAATTCCAAATGGGGAATATTATTTTGAAGATTTTTTAGATGATGATTCATTAGAACCATCAGCAAAACCTGTAAAGATTTGTGTCACACTGAAAGTAAAAGGCTCAAATTTAGAATTTGACTTTTATGGAACAGACAATCAAGTTGATATAGCTATAAACAATGTACCGTCATGTCCAAACTCAGTTGTTTACTATGCAGTTAGAACTTTAACTGGGGATAAGGTGCCAAATAATGAGGGTAGTTTTAGGCCGATTACAATTAAATTACCAAAAGGATCTATAGTTAATAGCACTTTTCCTGCACCTGTAGCTGTAAGAGGTATCACATTAAAACGTGTTGAGGATGTTGTTTGTGGGGTTATGGCTAAGGCATTACCAGAAAGAATGACAGCAGCACATAGCGGACAATACACAATGGTAAATTTTGTTGGTTTTGATATTAACGGAAAGAGAATTCAGGGTCATATGGGGGGCCCATATGCTGGAGGTCATGGTGCAAGATCAAATAAAGATGGAATTGATGTCACTGAGCATGGCGCAACGAACGGTTCACCAATTCCTATTGAGGTGAGTGAATCTAAATTACCAATCCTTTTTAAGAAAAGTCTCTTATGGACCGATTCTGGAGGTGCTGGAAAGTGGCGAGGAGGTTTAGGGTACACAGCCGAAGTTGAGTGGATGGGAGGAGATTGTTATGGATCCTTTAGAAGAGATAGAATGAAATTTAAACCATGGGGAATCGAAGGCGGGCATGATGCACCATTGTGTAAAACTCAAATAATCTCCAAGAAACAAAAATATTCACTTCCAGGAAAAATAGATACTCCTCTTATAAAGGGAGACATTATTAAAATACATACAACTGGAAGTGGCGGTTTTGGAAACCCTGAAAAAAGAGATCCCGAACTAGTTTTAGATGACTACATGAATAAAAAAATCTCATCAAGTGCAGCAAAAAATATTTATAAAGTTATCATAAAAAATAATCAGATTGATTATAAAAAAACAAATTCCTTGAGAGCATAATCTAATGAGTAATCCTGTTGAAAGAACTGTTGCGATTACAGGTGCAGGTAAGGGTCTAGGAGCAGCATATGCTAAATATCTTGCATCTAATGGTATGAATGTTCTTGTTAATAACAGGGCCCACAAGAACCAGAAAAGCTCTGCCGAACAAATTGTAGAAGAAATTAGAAATATGGGGGGTAATGCATGCGCAAATCATTCAAGTATTGAAGATCCTAATAGCGGCAAGGAGATATTAGAACAATGCTTGGATGTATTTGGGTCTTTTGATTATTTGATAAATAATGCAGGAGTCGCAGAAGGTAAAACATTTCATCAAACAACATTACAGGATTTTAATGAAATAATTTCCATTAATCTTACTGGAGCTGTAAATGTTTCGCATGCATGCTTTCAGTACATGTATGAGAATGATTTTGGTAGTATTTTGTTTACAACCTCAGGCGCAGGACTCTTCGGCCAACATGGTATGCCGGCATACTCTTCATCTAAAGCAGGGCTTATTGGATTAGCACATTCATTGCATTTAGAAGCAAAAACAAAGAATTTAAATATTAATGTTTTATCTCCATTTGCTTTAACTAACATGACTAAGAATTTCTTATCAACCTCTCAAAAACAGCAGTTCACAACTGACAAAGTTACTCCGATTGTAAAATTTTTGCTTGAGTCACAAAAAATTTCTGGAAATATTTTTATTGCTGGAGGAGGGCACTTTAAAATTGCAAAAATGATAGAGAATGCTGGAATTGACCTTTCTGCATTTCATCAAATTTCTGATGTTGAAATTAAAAATAATTTACAATCGTTAATGAGCCTAGAACAAATTGTCACTCGAGAAGATGCAAGTGAGAGCTTTGAAGCATTAGAAAACTAAATTCCTCTAAATTTAACACCATCTAAATCTCTCCAGCTAAGATAATACTGTCCTGGTATCGACAAGTTTTTTGTTTGATTGAGTGATTGAGATGCTTTTATGGGCCAATATGGGTCTCTTAGCATTTCTCTTCCTAGAAAAACGAGATCAGATTTTTTAGAAGAAACAATATTTTGTGCATGCTGTGGATCTGTTATTAAGCCAACCGATGCTGTCTTAATTTTAGCCTTTTGTTTAATTAATTCAGCAGCATGAACTTGATATCCTGGTTCAAGAGGAATGACACTTTTTATCTCAACATTATCTCTGTCTTCAAGCAATTCTTTTGCAATAGCAACAGTCTTTGAGGAAGTCCCACCAGAACTTACATCAATTATATCAACACCTATTTTTTTTAACTTTTTACAAAGTTCAATTGAATCGTCTAAAACCCATCCGCCGTCTATCCAATCAGTGAATGAAATTCTAAAACATAGTACTTTGTTAGACGGCCAAACTTTTCTGACTGCCTTGGCTACTTCTAACGTTAACTTAATTCTTCCATTGAAATCATTGCCATATGAGTCTGTTCTTTTATTTGAGATGGGGCTATAAAATTGATGCAAAAGGTAGCCATGAGCAGCATGAATTTCAACCAATTGAAATCCAGCTCGATGAGCTCTTGATGCTGCTTTTGTAAATGAATTGATAACTTTCTTAATATCATTTTTTGTCATTAATTTGGGTTGATTACCTCCATCTTCAAAAGGTATCGGGCTTGGTCCAAGAGTTTGCCAGCCACCTTCGGATTTTTTAAGTGGAGCATAGGCTCTGAGCCCTTGATTATCTAAAGGAGATGAGTAGCTAGCTTTTCTTCCAGCATGAGCTAATTGTATTCCGGGTACGGAACCTTGATTTTTAATAAATGAGCTAATCTCTAATAATTTTGGGATATGGGCATCTTTCCATATTCCAAGATCATTAACCGAGATCCTTCCTTTTTTTTCAACAGCGGTTGCTTCGGTCATTACAAGCCCAGCCCCACCAACAGCTCTTGAGCCTAAATGAACGAGATGCCAATTATTTGCAAATCCATCAATAGATGAAGTCTGAACCATAGGCGAGACTCCAATTCTATTTCGAAAATTAATTGATCTAATGGTTATCGGATCAAATAGGTTTGACACTTTATAAGACGAAGAACTTTTTATCCTCTGGCATTAGTTTTTTTCCTTGTTTCGGATCAAATTCTTCAACTCCCATAGCAGCCATTAATGTGGCTCGATTGTAATAATCTCTCCACTGATCTACTTTACCATCTCTCACAGTCATCACTCGTGCAGTAGGGATATAACCATGACCTCCAGTCTTAGTATCGAAATCATCTATGCATTCGCACATATAGGTATCACCATTTACAACATAATTTTGAACTTCTATGTTAAGCCTTGTACATGTGGACATTAACCTATTTAAGTGTTCTCTAAGTTTTTCATGACCTTGTGTTTTTTCAGTGTTCATCATGCTCCATAGATATCCATCTTCATGCCAGTTTTGCAATACAGCCTCCATATCAAGACTTTCCCATGCAGCAAACATAGTTTGAATAACTTCTAATGTTTTATCATTCATTGATATTTCTCCAATAACTTACTTTGAATTAAATATATATCAGTAAGTTTAGTTGAGCAAGTCTCTGAATTTTTATCGTTCAATCAGAATAGCTGTTCCAGCACCAGCAGCGCCGCTAGTAGATACAATGCCAAGAGAAAGATTCTGTCTCTCCATTTCATCTAATAGGGTAGACATCATAATTGAGCCTGTTGCACCCATTGGATGACCTAATGCAATACAACCACCATTAACATTTAACTTGTCTTGGGGGATTTCAAGAACCCTTTGAGTATGAATGATTGTAGATGCGAAGGCTTCATGAATTTCAAACATGTCAATGTCATTTATGGTTAACTTCATGTCTGTAAGAATTTTTTTTGTTGCAGCAAGACAACCTGATAATACAAATGCAGGGTCATCATTTACCGTTGCTACTGCTCTTATAGTAGCTCTGTATTTATATTTATCTGAATCTGAGTGTTTAGAATTAGATAAAATAGTGATACTGGCAGCATCAGCCATTGCAGGAGAATTACCTGCTGTGTGAATGTGGTTGATTTGTTTTAATTCTGGAAAAAGTTTTAATTGAAGCTCATCAACACCTCTTTTGCCTAACTCATCAAAGCTTAGATCTAATAAACTCAAATCATCCATGGTAGTTTCATGTCTAATACATTCATCTTCTTTACAAATTAAATCCTTATATTGATTTTTGACTGGTATTACTGATTTAAAATAATTATTAGTTTTGGCAAAATATGCTTTTTGTTGACTGCTATATGCAAGTTTGTCAGCTTCTTCACGTGAAATATTATTTAAAGATGCGATAAGATCTGCTCCACTACCCATCATAAAAATTTTTGATTTAAGTGCTATTTTTGGATCAATCCAAATTGAGGCTTCATCAGATAACATTGGAACCCTTGACATCATTTCAATTCCACCAGAAAAAACTAAATTACTTTGACCAGAAAGAATTTTAAGATATCCAAAATTGATTGCATCTAAGCTTGAAGAGCAAAATCTGTTTAAAGTTAGCCCATTTACTTTATCTGGCAAACCTGAAAAGAGGGCTGATGACTTAGCAATATTACCCGCTTGTTCACCTTGTTGAGTTACACAACCAAGAATTACATCATCTATTTTATTAAAATCAACATACTCGTTTTCTAAAATATAATTATATAAAGAATCTAATAGTTCATATGGGGATAATTCATGCAAGCCTCCAGATTCTTTAGCTTTTCCTCTCGGCGTTCTAATCGATTCAAGTATGTATACGGGGCTCAATTTTTAAAAAATTTCATTCATTTGGGCCCATGTAGCATGAGTGCCTGAGCAAACTTGATGGGGTAATTCTAGGGTACAAATTGGGCCTGCAGTTATATTTGTTGCATCAAAAATCAAACAAGCTGATTTTTTTTCATTTACGTTTGTAATAATTGAAATTAAATATCCATCATCTTCATTTATCGAGTTATGTCTGGGTGCAAAACAAACTTCACTACCAAAAATGCCGTCTCCAAATTTATATATATCATCATTGTTAGTCTTATGATCATGTTTGCAAATGCCATCAAAAGTAAACCAACCTTTAGAAGGCATCATGCTATATGTGTATCTGTGTTTTTTGCATGCATATCTTTGGTTAATTGCTCCAAATTCTAGAACTTTATCATCCAATCGTTCTTCAATTGTTTTTCCAGTTTCAAGATTGAATCTCCATCTATGAAGTTTAGGTTGCAGTAAATGATTGTCTAAAAATGCCATCATTCTCTCTAATCCCTTAGGCGCTCCTTCATAATTGCCTGGCTCAGGGTTTTCTTGAAAATATCCCTCTAAAATAATTTCATCACCATTCTCATATGCATTATTCCAATGAAGGCAATATGTAGGACTCGCTTCAAACCATTTAATTTCGTCAGCTGAGCCGTAACGTGGAATTATTGCAAATCTTGATGGAAGATCATGAAGTTTTGTTGCATGTATTCCTCGTTTAAGCATTTCTGAATCCCAAAATAATGGAAGATCATTGAGAATAGAAAAATTTTCAGTGAATGCCATATCATGAGGCAGTCTAGGCCCTGGAAGTGGTATCGGTGTGTAATGTTTAAGTTTGTTATCAGAACCTACAACACCGTAGTGCATATAGGGCGCCTGTTTTGAATAATTAAAAAACAATAGTTCTCCAGTACGAAGATCAACTTTAGTATGAGCTGAAACACCTTCTATAGGTGCCCATGGTACCTTTCCAGTAGAATCTAAAGTTACAGGATCGCAATTATAACCATCTCCACATTGATAAAAGGTAGTTAAAGCTTTTCCAGCATGGACAACTACATCTGTTGAAGATGTATCTTTAAGACAACCTTGAGCTCCCCAACCAGGCAATATAGATGTTCCAGGACGTTCCATTAATCCCGCCCATTTTGAAGAATTAAATTTTTGCTCTATTTGAAACCCTTCTGTGCGAATAAACTTATTTCTGTAATCAGCATTTCCATTTTGAAAGACAATAGAGTGCAATAAACCATCTCCATCAAAGGGATGAAATCTTCCTATAGGCTCATGGATTTGATTTTCAGTATTCCTTAAATAGACTCCATCAAAGTCCTTGGGGATAGGGCCGCCTATTGAATCAAGGTTCAAGACTTCAAATTCATCATAAAAAGGCTCCCATGCTCCTTTCATATATGGGTGGTCTTTATTTTGAAGACTTGATTTAACTGTATTTAGTTTTTTAACTTTCATGAAAATAATTATGCATCATTCCATTCTTTTTCCAACTTTAGTGTAATTTGTTCAGTTGATTCAATTTCGTTTGAAAAACCAACACCTTGACCTGCTGACCAAATGTCCTTCCATGCGTTAATCTTTTCTTGAGATCCTGAAATATTAAAACCTTTATCATTTGTCTCTAAATTATCAGGATCAAGCCCATTATTAATAATGCTATCTTTTAAATAATAAGCATTTGCACCAGTAAATAAATTTGTAAGTCTTAAGTCAGTACTTGTTGAATTTGTAACCATGGATTTATACTCATCAACAGCCATGCTTTCTTTTGCTGCTATAAATTTTGTACCCATATAACATAAATCAACATCAAGATGCTGAGCAGCCTTGATGTGCTTACCATTTGAGATTCCACCAGCCAATACAATAAGTCCATCAAAAAATTCTCTTACGTGTGATGTAAAAACAAATGGTGATAACGTTCCAGTATGGCCGCCTGCACCAAAAGTAACCAAAGCAAGTCCATCTGCTCCATAATCAGCGCATTTTTTTGCATACTCAACTGAATTAACATCAGCAATCACAATTCCTCCATACGAGTGAACAGTTTCTAAAACTCTTGCTGGACTTCCTAGCGCTGTAATTACTAATGGAGGTTTAAATTTAGAAATTAATTTTAATTCAGCATCGAATCTGTCATAAGTTTTATGAGCAATCATATTATATGCCCAGCACTCTCCATTAAGGTTTTTTACAATTTGACTCATCCAACTTTCGAGCTCTTCAATCGTTCTCGCATTTGGGCCAGGAAATGATCCAATAAGACCTGATTTGCAACTTGCAATAACTAATTCTGGTCCTGAAACAAGAAACATCGGAGCTACAATAACAGGCAATCTCAGGTTATTTAAAATTTCTAATTTGTCCATGAATTTTCTAAAATTAGGAATATTTTCAAGGATGGAATTATACAGTATTATATAACTTGCACAATTAAACTCTTAAAGAAATATGTTGATTTATTTTCTGCTTCAAACTGCATTTATAACAAGTATTATTATTCTTTCATTGTGGATAATTTCAATGATTATCAAGGATGTAAGTATTATTGACACTGCATTTGCACCAATCATATTTATTATTACTGCTCTATCAATATATCTATCATCAGCCGCATCCATATTTAAATATATAATTTTTATAATAATCTTTATCTGGACAGTTCGTTTAACTCTTTTAATGCTCCAGAGAAAGCTTGGGCATGGAGAGGATTCAAGGTACACCAAATTACGCGAATGGAAACAGCCAGGACTAAGTTTTAATATCTTTGCTTTATGGCAGGTATTTATTAAACAGGGAATAGTTATCTGGCTTGTTACTTTACCTATTCAATTTTTACTTTTTACAAGTACAACTTTGACCTTAAATATTTTTAACATTTTTGGTTTAATAGTAATTGCTGTAGGGTTCTTTTGGGAATGTGTTGCAGACATCCAACTCAATCAATTCAAGAGAAATAACACTAGTAAGAAAACTTTTCTTCAAAGTGGTTTATGGTCATTGAGTAGGCATCCAAATTATTTTGGAGAAATTATGTTTTGGTGGGGAATCTATATGTTTTCTATAGTAAACTCTCTAACCATAATATCTATTATTGGCCCGATTGTGTTTTCTTATCTAATTCTCAATGTTACAGGTGTAAAGACAATGGATAAAAGGATGAGTCAAAATTATGATGGTTATAGTGAATATATTAATTCCTCTAATTCAATAATCCCAAAGATATTTTCATAACTATGATAATAAAAAGAGTAAATGCTAAATTCATCGGAAATGCTATCCTTAACAGTCCAGTTGAATATGCTCTTCAAATTTTAGGCGATAAATCAACGCTGCTAATTTTAAAGTCAATTTGGCTTGGAAAAAGAAGATTTGAAGATTTTATTTCAGGTACAGGCGTATCAAGAGGAACACTTTCTTCAAGATTAAAATTTCTCTTGGATCATGGAATTATCTATAAAGATATTTATCAGTCAGGCCCGAGAAGATATGAGTATAAATTGAGTGAAAAAGGTCTTGATACCTATCCTATTGCATCCTATTTATGGCAATGGAATAATCAATGGACTGAAAATTCTGATATTCCCGATGAGCTTGTTCATACTTTATGCGGAAATTACTTAAACCTCTCCACAATCTGCCAGCATTGTAACGAAATCATCAAGATCAATGATGTAAGGTTTGAAATTAATAAAAATTTAAAATTTTCTAAATTACCAACTTTCAAAGCCAGAAGAAGTGAAAATCCGTCTAATAATATAACCGCCAATATTTTCCAAATTGAAGATTTGTTAGGCGATAGATGGACTGGATTAGTTTATGCTGGCCTGTTATATGGTTTGAGGAGATTTGATGAATTTAATGATGCTCTAGAGATTTCAACAAACATACTTGCAAATAGACTAAAAAAATTTCTTGATGCAGGTGTCATAGAGAAGAGGATTTATCAACATAAGCCAGCAAGATATGAATATAGGCTTACAAAAAAGGGAAGAAGTGGCTATTTAACCGCTATACATCTTCACTTTTGGGCAAATAAATGGATGCTAAATTCAAAAAATAATCCCATCTCTTTAATTCATGAGCCATGCGGAAAAGATTTATCTATTAAAACGATTTGTACATCATGTTCTGAGATTGTTGAGCCATCAAAAGTATCAGTTCCAATAGCTAATGAAGCCAATGCAGTATGAAACTTCAACTATTAAACTTATAATATTTTTATGAGAAATAGAGTATATATTTTAGGTGGGCATCAAACTGATTTTGCCCAGAATTGGGCGAGAAACAATCTTGACTTATTCGATGCATTCAGTGATACCGTTCATACTGGATTAGCAAAAGCAAACTTGGAGCCTTCAGATATTGATGTTGCCCATGTTGGTAATTTTACAGCTGAACTTTTTTGTAATCAGGGGCATTTAGGTGGATTTTTTGCTTCCACTGATAAACATTTTTTTAAAGGAATTCCAGCTTCGAGGCATGAAGCTGCATGTGCATCAGGAAGTATAGCAACCTTGGCTGCTTCAGCTGAGCTTGAGCTGGGTAGATACGATTTGGCTGCTGTTATTGGTATAGAGCAAATGAAAAATGTT
>CETM01007297.1_pt1 | contig 47718 bp, 39 predicted proteins | sample 361451 | NCBI WGS metagenome assembly CETM01 (sample SAMEA2622690, study PRJEB7988) | marine metagenome | isolation source: saline water (ENVO:00002010), including
ATCTATGGTGCCGGCGCAGGCATGGGCTGGGCGCTGGCCATCGCCGCCCTGGCCGGGATTCGTGAGAAGCTCAAGTACAGCGATGTGCCGGCGGGTCTGCAGGGCCTGGGCATCACCTTCATCACCGTGGGTCTGATGTCGCTAGGCTTCATGTCCTTCTCCGGTATCCAGCTCTGAGGCCCGCCTCAGGCAACGAACACCAATAGGAACCCGACATGGTTGATACAACTGTCATCTTGCTCGGCGTGGTCATGTTCACCGTGGTCGTTATCGGCCTGGTGGGGATCATCCTCGCCGCGCGCAGCCGACTCGTCAGCAGCGGCGACGTGACCATCGAGATCAATGGCGATCCCGAGTACACCCTGAGCACCCAGGCGGGCGGCAAGCTGCTGCAAACCCTGGCGGCCAACGGCATTTTCCTGTCTTCGGCCTGCGGCGGTGGCGGCTCCTGTGCCCAGTGCAAATGCCGTGTGCCCGACGGCGGCGGGGCGATCCTGCCGACCGAAGAATCCGCGTTCACCATGCGCGAAAAGAAGGAAGGCTGGCGCCTTTCTTGCCAGGTGCCGGTGAAGCAGGACATGAAGATCGAGGTCCCCGAAGAGGTCTTCGGCGTCAAGCAGTGGGAGTGCGAGGTCACCTCCAACCCCAACGTCGCGACCTTCATCAAGGAGCTCAACCTCAAGCTGCCCGAAGGCGAGGAAGTCGACTTCCGTGCCGGTGGTTACGTGCAGCTGGTGGCGCCGCCCTATGACATCAAGTTCTCCGACTTCGATATCGAAGAAGAGTACCGGGGCGATTGGGAGAAGTTCGAGCTGTTCAAGGTCTCCCACAAGAGCGACGAAGAGGTCATCCGCGCCTACTCGATGGCCAACTACCCGGAAGAGTACGGCCTGCTCAAGTTCAACATCCGTATCGCCACGCCACCGCCCGGCACCGATCATCCGCCGGGCCTGATGTCGACCTACGTCTTCAACCTGAAGCCGGGCGACAAGGTGCAGGTGATGGGGCCCTTCGGTGAGTTCTTCGCCAAGGACACCGATGCCGAGATGGTTTTCGTTGGCGGTGGTGCCGGCATGGCACCGATGCGCAGCCACATCTTCGACCAGCTCAAGCGCCTGAACTCCAAGCGCAAGATCTCGTTCTGGTACGGTGCGCGCTCCTGGCGCGAGACCTTCTACAACGAAGAGTTCGACCAACTGGCCGAAGAGAACGACAACTTCGAGTGGCACCTGGCGCTGTCGGATCCGCTGCCCGAAGACAACTGGGAAGGCCCGACCGGCTTCATCCACAACGTGCTCTATGAAAACTACCTCAAGGACCATCCGGCTCCCGAGGACTGCGAGTACTACATGTGTGGGCCCCCCATGATGAACGCCTCGGTGATCAAGATGCTGCTGGATATGGGCGTCGAACCCGAGAACATCGCATTGGACGATTTCGGCGGCTAAGCATTCATCGCCAAACTCGGTGGCTGGGTACCGGGGGCAAGGCGCAGCGAGGGTCCTTGGCCATGGATGGCCTAGGTAGCGCCCAAGGAGGGGGTAACAGCGCCCTCGCGCAGCGTTGCCGCCGGTAAACGCCACGCCAATGAAATAGGCCATTGCGATACAGGGCTGGCCCACTGGGCCGGCCCTGCCTCTTTTCACCTATCGCCCTTTGCCCGACTGTTACCTCGCCTGACGACAACAGGAATGATGTGCCGCCAGCCGAGGTCACAGTGATACAGGGATAGTAATAGGGATAGCAGTAGGGACAGTCCTTTCATTCGTGACATTCATTCACTCCCCATCGCCTGCCTCGCTTTGGAAAGATACCTCCAGAGGCAGCCAAGGAGACTCTCATGACGATCTGGCTTCTAGTATTCGGTTTCATGCTGCTACTGATGGCCGCCATGGCGATCGGCGTTATCCTCGGCCGCAAGCCGATTGCCGGTTCCTGCGGCGGGCTCAATAACCTGGGCCTCAAGAATGGCTGCGATATTTGCGGCGGCAACGACAAGGTCTGCGAAGAAGAAAACCAAAAGACCACCAGTGCCCGCCGTGCCAGCGACGAGAGCCGTGGCGCCGATCTTGGCTATGACGCCACCCGGCGCTGAGCCACTGGCCGCATTCAGTCGCACAAGATAGGTATAGACGGGACCCTCAGCGTTAGGAGAAACGATGGCAGTTCATAATTACGACGTGGTGGTGATCGGTACCGGTCCCTCGGGCGAAAGCGCCGCGATCAACGCCGCGAAGCATGGCAAACGCGTGGCGATCATCGAAAAGCAGCAGTCCGTGGGTGGCAACTGCACCCACTGGGGGACCATCCCCTCCAAGGCGCTGCGCCATCAGGTCAAGCAGATCATGGCCTTCAACACCAACCGCATGTTTCGCGATATCGGTGAGCCGCGTTGGTTCTCGTTTCCCAAGGTGCTGCAGCGTTCCCAGGTGACCATCGACCAGCAGGTCGAAATGCGTACTACCTTCTATGCCCGTAATCGCATCGATGTGTTCTTTGGCCTGGCCCGCTTCAAGGATGATCACACCCTGCTGGTGCGCGATAACCACGAAGGCGTCGAGGAAATCAACGCCCAGAAAATCGTCATCGCGACCGGCTCGCGACCTTATCGCCCGGCAGATATCGACTTCCGTCACCCGCGCATCTACTGCTCGGACACCGTGCTCGGGCTGTCGCACACGCCGCGCACCCTGATTATTTTCGGTGCCGGCGTGATCGGCAGCGAGTACGCCTCGATCTTCTCCGGCCTCGGCGTCAAAGTCGACCTGCTCGACTCCCGCGACCGGTTGCTGTCGTTCCTCGACGACGAAATCAGCGACGCGCTGTCCTACCACCTGCGCCACCACGGCGCGCTGATCCGTCACAACGAAGACTATGAACGGGTAGAGGGTGATGAGTCCGGCGTCATCGTGCACCTGAAGTCTGGCAAGAAGCTGCGCGCCGATGCCTTCCTGTGGGCCAACGGCCGCACCGGTAACACCGATCAGCTCGGGCTCGAGAACATCGGCCTGGAAGCCAACGGTCGCGGCCAGTTGCAGGTCGATAACCACTACCGTACCGCCATCCCGCATATCTATGCGGTGGGCGACGTGATCGGCTGGCCGAGCCTCGCCAGTGCCGCCTATGACCAAGGCCGCAACGCAAGCGACGACCTGCTGGATGAGGACTTTCGCTTCGTCGATGACGTGCCGACCGGCATCTACACCATTCCCGAGATCAGCTCGGTGGGCAAGACCGAGCGCGAGCTGACTGCCGCCAAGGTGCCCTACGAAGTCGCGCAGGCCTTCTTCAAGGACACCGCCCGCGCGCAGATCACCGGCGACACCGTGGGCATGCTCAAGATCCTCTTCCACCGCGAGAGCCTCGAGATTCTCGGCATTCACTGCTTCGGCGACCAGGCCTCCGAGATCGTACACATCGGCCAGGCGATCATGCAGCAGGAAGGCGAGGCCAACACCCTCAAGTACTTCATCAATACCACCTTCAACTATCCGACCATGGCCGAAGCCTATCGGGTGGCGGCACAGAACGGTCTCAATCGCCTGTTTTGACCGAGGCTGATTACCGAGACCCCTACCTGAGCTCAAGCATAAACCCCGGCCCAAGAGCCGGGGTTTATGCATCATGTTCAGGGCAAAGCACAAGTTGGGTTTCGTTCTCCAGGTGTCTCGATTTTCGCCCGCCTTCAAGCCGACACAGTGGCCCATCGGGCTCGCTATAATCCAGCCATGACATGGCCGTCTGCAGGAGTATTACTGACGGAAGTGCTGGGAGTGTCGGTATCTTCATCTAACATTGCCTGGGAGTTCAGGTCATGATCGAGCATATGCTGGTGGTATGTACCGGCAATATCTGCCGTAGCCCGGTGGCGGCCGCCATGCTCAAGCAGCTATGCCCAAGCAAGCGTATTGAGTCGGCGGGGTTGGGGGCCATGGTCGGCAAGGGCGTAGATCCCACGGCAAGGCAGCTGGCGGAGGCCGTAGGGCTAGACGTGACTGGCCATGTGGCTTGCCAGCTAACCCATGAAATGCTGCAACAGGCCGACCTAGTGCTGGTGATGAGCCATGGCCAGCGCCTAGCCGTAGGCGAGTTGTCCCCGGCAGCGCTCGGCAAGACGATGCTGTTCGGGCACTGGTTGGAAAGCAAAGCAGCGGAGATCCCCGACCCCTATCGTAAGAGCGAGCAAGCCTTCCAGCACGTTCACCGACAGCTGTGGCATGCCGCTCAAGCGTGGGCCGAAAAGCTCTAGCCAAGAACCGTGGTAGAAGGGCAAGGGGTAACATAACAATCATAACTGATTGATGTTTCGGCTATATGTCGCCGATTAGCAACCCCATTCGCTACCTTTTCTCACCATTGTCGTCTAGAGCTTGATCGACAATCAGCATACAATGCGCAGACTGCGGCAGGTTTACGCAAGCCAATATGAATCATAGGGTTAGGGAACACGCCCAGGTAATCCCCGGGCGGTAGCGTGCCTGCTCGCCGCATGAATAAATAGCTAATTAACGAGTAACCGATCAATGACAGAGCAGCGCCTAGCACATGATGACGAAATATCCCTGGTCGACGTAGCAGCGACTCTGGTTCGGCGTTGGAAGACAATGGCCATTATTTTTTCCGTGGTGGTCTTGGCCGCACTCGCCTATGTGCTCACCATGACGCCGACATATAACTATGTGTCAGTGTATGAAGTGGCTGAGCAAGCTCCGGGAGGGGAGGGCAATGCCGACCGAGCCTTAGAGTCGGCAAATACCGTCATCGCCAAGGCTCAGAGTTTATACGTAGCACCCGCGACACGTGAGCTTCTTAAACTGTCGGGGCTCGAAACCTTGCCATTTGAAGTGGATATGTCAACGCCTGAGGATACTCAGCTAGTCAAAATCACCTCCCAGGCATCGGAAGCCAACTCGGGTTTGGTGGAAAAAATGCACAGTGCTGTGTTGGATAACATCGAAAGCAACCAGCAAGCCTTGGTCGAGCGGCAGCGTGCTAGACTCGAGAGTCGCTTGGCAAGCTTGCAAGATTCGCTTGAAGCTGCCGAGCAATCCACCTCGCCTGCTGCAGCAGATCTTTTGGCCAGCTATTCAGAGCAGATTGCGATGACCAAAGACCAGCTTGGCCTACTCCAAGATGGTCGCGTTGCACAGACGGCAGTGCAAAGCTTGGAAAAAGCAAGTACGAACCGTACGCTGGCCATAGTAATAGCCGTAGTGGTGGCGGGAATGCTGTCGGTGATCGGCGTCTTTCTGTTGCAGTTTGCCTGCCTAGTGTCTAGAAGCCTCAAAGAAGAGAAATCCTAAAGCCTCAAATAACTACTACTATTGGTAGCGGCTAATAATTTTAGTGGCTTAGGGTTGGGCTCCACAGGAATGTGGGGCTTTTTAATGAAAATGACAGTCTAGCTGGTTGCATAAGTAAAAGTACTCTTCGCTTAGAATGAACAGTGGTGAGGCTTGGAAGATTTTAATGTGGCCTAGTGCGTGTAAAAAGGCAGTAAAGCCTTGCGTTTTACTTTATTAAATCAGCATAACTTAGTGACAAGGCTATGCGTGGCGGTCGTAATATCGGTTTGGTTCGGATAAGCGTCGCTTCTGGCTTGGTGATGCTCAATACGAAAGTGTATGGAGATATGGCGGCGACAAGCGGCGAGAGTAATAGGGTGATAACCCAGATACCTGTTCCGTCGACCGATTCAAGAAGCCTTAACTATAGGTCGACCCTGATCTGCTGGAACTTTAAATTCCTAATATAATTTTCTAAAGAGTGGCTAACTAATCTGGAAGTCTCTTATATGAGAAAGAAAGCTCTACTACCTGTCATTTTGGCCGGCGGCTCCGGCACTCGGCTCTGGCCAGCATCGCGCCAACTCCACCCCAAGCAGTTCCTACCTTTACTGGGCGAAGAGAGTCTTCTGCAACAGACTCTCCGCCGACTTGAGGGGCTCGATCACGACACACCACTTGTCATCTGCAATGAAGAGCACCGATTCTTGGCCGCTGAACAGCTTCGTCAATGTGGTCTAGAAAACGCCCCTATTCTGCTTGAACCTGAAGGTCGCAATACGGCCCCAGCGATCGCTCTGGCGGCACTACAAGCTACTCGCGAAGGCAATGACCCGCTCCTACTCGTACTCGCCGCCGACCATGCGATTGCTAACACGACAGCCTTCCACGCTGCCGTTGAAAGTGCTGCCGTTCTGGCTGAGGAGGAGCGGCTTGTCACTTTTGGTATCGTTCCGACCAAACCCGAAACCGGCTACGGGTACATCCAACAGGGCGAGCCCCTTGGGTCCAAAGGTTACGCCGTGCGGAGGTTCGTTGAAAAACCAGACGTCGCCACTGCAACCAGCTACCTAGAGCAAGGTGACCACCTCTGGAACAGCGGCATGTTTCTCGTACGCGCCTCTACTTTTTTGCGTGAGTTGGAGCAATACGAACCCTTAGTACTCCAGGCATGCCGAGAGGCATTACCCGAAAGTGGCGATGGCGCCGATGCCATCTATCCATTTATACGTTTGAATGGTGAGGCCTTCACTCGCAGCCCCGATATTTCAATCGACTACGCGGTAATGGAGCGCACAAGTAAGGCAGCGGTGGTTCCTATGGATGCAGGCTGGAGCGATGTCGGCTCGTGGTCCGCCCTATGGGAGATAGGGGAACAGGACACGGGCGGTAACGTTATCCGAGGCGATGCGCTGGTCGATGATGTCCAAAATTCGCTGATCGATACCGATAGACAATTGGTTACCTGCATCGGGGTGAAAGACCTGATCGTCGTCGCTACGCCAGATGCTGTACTGGTAGCCAGCCGCCACCATGTACAAGAAGTGCGCCGTCTTGTCGATGAGTTAAAGAAGCGAGGGCGATCCGAGCCGCACCAACATCGCGAAATACACCGCCCTTGGGGCTGCTTCGATGTTGTTGATAACGGTAACCGCTACCAAGTCAAGCGAATCACAGTTAAGCCTGGTGCTCGACTCTCACGGCAACTCCACCACCACCGGGCCGAGCACTGGATAGTGGTTAGTGGCACCGCTAAAGTTACCAATGGTGGTAACATTTATCTCGTGACCGAGAATGAATCTACCTTCATTCCTATTGGCCAGGAGCACTGCCTGGAAAATCCTGGCACTATTCCGCTAGAGGTCATCGAAGTCCAGTCGGGTAGCTACTTGGGCGAAGACGACATTGTGCGAATAGAAGACCCACATGACCGTTAGAAAGGAAAGATCTATGCATTGTTTAAAATCGATAAAGATCAAGTAAAGAGTTAATGCTTTAAGGCCTTAAGATAGTTTTTTCTTAAATGTATAAACAGTGGTTTTGTGGAAGCTTTTGTTGGGTTGGTTGTAGCTGTTTTATAATCGCAGAGAGGGCGTTGGTAAGTTTTATTGCAAAGACGTCAATTTTTCGGTGCTGGAATAGCTCTCACACGGTCTTCTCACTCAGCTCCCATTCGTTGTAATGAAGAGCCTAAAGGTATGCTGGAACGATGAATGAAAAAAAAAGCCGGCCCGTTGTATACGTCTTCGTTGGACCGGAAAAGACTGGAACGACGACAATCTTCGATCTCCTGCCTTTCTACCAGATTCCGCTCCAGAAAGAGATGTTCAACTTGTCCCGACGATGCGATGCCAACGCCGAGCTCGCTAGAATAGATTCTCAGCTAGCTGTACAGAACGTGGCCTATATAGTGGAGCCCACGTATTTCGTCAGTGGTTGCGCCCGGCAGATCCTTTCGGAGATATCTGATCGCTACGAGGTTCACGTAATACACACGCGGCGCGACCCAATTGATCGGATGATTTCTCATTATCTGCACCATAAGGCGAAGGGGCGGGTTTCGGATCCAGAGGGCGCGGTGGCTAGCTATCCCGAGATCGTTGGAGCCAGCCATTATAACGAACACACTAAGTTATGGCGGGAAGTGGTAGAAAATTTTCACGTGATCGACGTAACTGGAGAAGCGGACCTTTCTACTGAGCTCACCCAGCTAGGAATAACGCCGTCGAGCTCCGGTGCCGTGCAGTCAAATCTGAGGATGGCTCCTAGGAACTTTAAATTGGCCCGGCTGGCCTCGAAATTTTGGCAGGTAATGATCGACTTAAGACTAAATCAAATTGTGCCATCCCGGCTAAAAAATTTGGCGAAGGCCCGCGTCTATTATGGCGGGCAGCCTGTTGAAGTTAGCGATAAGGAACGCGAATGCCTGATACGCATGCTATCAACTACCGACTAATCTGCGTCTCCAATAGTCGAGGGTTGCAGCAATATACAGCCCGTCTCGCCAATGCAATGGCCGCAACCGGGCGAGTAAAGCTTTCTGTAGTAGGGCAAGAGCCACTTCTCTCACTTCTATCTCCCGAAATCGAGGCGGTGGAGCTCCCCGGAGAACGATACTCTCTGCGTACCTTGTTTGCAGTCACGAGGGCATTATTTGCGTCTCGTGATACGATTCTGCATTACCAAGGAATCAATCTAGTAACGCTTTTCTTGCTTTATATTGCCGGGATGTTCGGTCGACGCACGTTGCTGACGCCGCATAACGTCGAAACCCATTTTCGTAATCGCGCCTACAACGCAATCAAGTGGCCGTTGTGGCGTGGGTTTGACATGATCGTACTGCATACTGAGGCCGAGCTACGCTTGGTGCCGAGCAACTTGTGCTCTCGCGTCGCTATCATTCCACATGGAGAATATGCTCCTCCTTCAGGCGATGAGCCGGTTTCGAGTGAAATTCTCGAAGCAGTGAAAGGGCTGGGCGATTACGTCATTGCCCCGGGTTTCGTGCGCGACGATAAGAATATCGACTTCCTAGTAGAGAATATCAGTGTACTAAAGAGTATAGATATCAAGCTCGTCGTTGCCGGGCGCAATCAGAGCAGCTTTCCCAGCGAGCGGATCGCTGCAGCAGCAACGCATTTTGACGGCTTTCTGCCCGATGCTGACCTCGCACACCTAATTCGTCATGCTGCAGCCGTAGTGCTTCCCTACGATAAAGTCAGTGAGAGTGGCATATTGCACCAGGCGCTCTCGGTTGGAACGCCAGTAATCGTAAGTGATATTCCTGGCTTCCGTGAACGAATTCGCGAAGGCGAGAACGGATTATTCCTGCATGGCTTTAATCACAGTGCACTTGCAGAGACGCTAGGAAAACTAGCATCGATTGAGTTTGATCGTGCTGAAATCAAACGTCGTCACCTAGCCGAATTTTCATGGGACGCAATTGCGACGCAACTGTTGGAGGAAGTCAATGAACGTAGTCTTCCTCACCAATAAGCTCGTCAATGGCGGTGGCGAGCGAGTACTGGTTCGGCTGATCGAAGGAGTGTGCGCTGCGGGTGGAACAGCCACGATCCTTTTTCTTGGCAAGCGCGCGGCTATCTCGATGGATATCCAGCGCGAGATGGAATCCGCGGGAGCACGTGTGGTGCTGCCGACAAATCCGTTGGCTGCGTGGAAGGCGCTTAGGTCAGCGACATCGTTGCATCTCTACAACATTAATGTATATGTCAAAGCGCTAGCGCTATGGCCGCTGATGGTGAGGCGGCGAGTTATCTGCCATGTCCATGGGGCCGCCGAAAGCGCTAACCCACTCGCACGAATGCTGTTCTGCGCAGGCTGGAATCCCTGCGATTACTTAGTATTCGTGTCTGAGGCGGGCAAAGCTTCCTATGGCGTAGCGCGTGGCATTGTGGTTCCAAACCCGGTGTTTTTCCCCCCGGTTAGGAGTGGCGGTGAGATAAGCGCCGGGCGGGGGCTACGACTTCTCTCTGTCAACCGGTTGGTAAAGGTGAAACGTGTAGCCGCTCAGATCGAAATTGTTGCTGCACTGCGCGATAGACACGGATTGAACGTGACGCTGGATATTGTCGGTGAAGGAGCGGAGCACGAGTTGCTGGTAGCCAAAGTTGAGGCGCTGGGATTGGGCGAGGCTGTGCACTTTCTCGGTGGCCGCGAGCACAAGGATGTACTTGAACTCTATCAAAGCTATGACGTTTTTTTCGCCACCTCGGCGGCGGAAGGACTCGGACTCAGCCTGATCGAAGCGTTGGCGGCGGGGCTGCCCGCTTTTGCTGCTTCGATCCCACCGTACCGCGAGGTCTCGGCGATAGGTGGCGGGGTGCAGTTTATTGACCCGGATACTCCAGCTGCGGCCGCGGACGAGATCGCCGAAGCTCTTATCGCTGGCACTTTGGCACCCGCCGATTCATCAGCCCTGCAGCAAAGCTTCGACCCGGACGCATTCTTGGCACGGATGACGGAGCTCTATCGATGATATTGGCTTTCGCAGGGCGGGTTGCTGGTCCGGCGGCCACCCTCGTGCTTCTCGCTTATTTAGCAGGTTTTCCTCCTGCGTATACGGCGCAATACGCAGTCCTCGCCGCCTACATGCAACTTGCGACAGCACCGCTGAACCCCTATACGGAACATTTCCATCTGCGTGAGCTTATGAGCGGGAGAAAGAGTGGGGTCGGGGTCGGCCTCGCTGGGTTTGTACTTCTCTGGATCGCCTCGGCGTTACTAGTGTTGATGTTGAGTCAACCCGCGGCGATCTTAGCCGTCGTACCGCTGCTCGGGCTTGGGCACCTTATGCTCAAGATTCTTGCCGCGCGCCTCCGGGCGAATCGATGCAATGGATTCGCTATCGCGCTCGAGTTTTCGCTGCGTCCGGTAACACTGTTGGCTCTAACTGTGCTCCTGTTCTTATTATTAGGACCGAGTGCAACCGTGCTCAATTGGTCCTTCGGCCTCACTGGGCTTGCTACCATTGTGGTAGCTGTTACTGTATTCGGATTCGTTAACGCTGCTCACACCAATCCTGAGGCGCTAGACAACCGTTCTACGTCCACGGCGCGGTCCTCTCCTTGGAGCTTTTTACTCTTGGGCATGCTAATGGTGTTGGCGACCCAGTTTGAAGTTTTTGTACTCGACCGACTGGCCAGCGACGAGGCCCTGGCGACTTATAAAGTCGCTCTGCAACTCGCCTCGGTCTGCGGTATAGCCACCAATTTTATTTTGATGAACCACTTACGCGAACTCTATCTCCACCCAACCACCTCTGTGCCTTACCAAAAGACATTCCGTAAGGTCCGTTTCATGGCTTTTGGTGTCAACGGCGTCTTTGCACTCGGCTTTATCGCGGTGGCACTGATCTGGCCTTTGATCTGGAGCCCCGAGGTCTGGCTTCTTGCCGCTGCTGGTGCCTCAATCTATGCCATATCAGCGAGTTTTGGTCCACTCTCCAACTGGTTCTATTCCGTTGGTTGGACCGGGGTATTTATTCTTTCAATCCTTCTGATGATTACAGTGAAGTCGGTAGTGATATCAGTGCTATTTAATTTTGGTGACGTAACTCCAGCTACGTTACTAGCGGTTTACGGACTTGGTGTTATTACGCAGCTTTTTTTTCTTTTTTTGCTAAAGTCGAGGAGTGATAGGGAGGGGTGAAGTAGGCCTTAAAGTCGTGCCACGAGCTAAACTCTGATTATTTCACCAAGAATATATGATTATTAGCAGGGAGTGGAGGTGATACGCGGAAGTAATTTCTGAGTGCGACGCCGTCAGTGTGTCTATGATGGCACCTCATAGTACTTCGGCATCTGCTCGCTCTTCACCTGAATGGTGCACTCGAAGTCGAAGCGCTTTCTCGGGGCTATATCACGTTCAAGTGCGATTTAAACTAGTTTTTTCTGGCTATAAGTCAATAGGTCTGTTTTTTTGGCAACTGCTGCTATATGAACTGTTGATATCCTCGCTGGCATTCTTGCCATGGACTGTGCTGCTCAAATAAGTAGATGGCGATACAGGTAGTCTATATCATCTCATTTACCTCAGCATGCGTCACCCTCTTCTGTGCGGCCAGTAGTACGTGATTAAGCGCCGCGCTGAAGTTTTCTACAACGGAGGTGAAAGTTGCATTATATTCATCTTCACCAGTATACGGTTGCGGCTTTTAAGTTCGATGAGAGTGCCGATAGCCGATGCATTGTTCTTGCCCTTGATCAGGTCGCCTTCCCACTAACTAGGAAATCCAAGCTTTTCACCACGGGGGGCGGAGGTGTATGCTGATCGTGTCTAAGATCTGGTTGCGCCGGTTAACTTGGCCTCGGCAAGACTTGCGGGTAGCTTTGCCTTGCCGCGAACAATGGATTGGTTTCTTTCTCGTCCCACTGACGGGCAACGAATTGATGGCAATGTATAGCGTTTCTCGCCAGACGTGGCCGTCTCTGAGCCGAGTGATATTAATATGCTTGAGCTTACTTCCGTTTTTTTCGGGAGACACCCGCGGACGCAGCAGGTATTGAATCAGGAGGGTACATAGGGCTGCCAAGAAACAGTTTCGCAACGGTAGATAACTATATCCCTTCGGTCATTACAGCGAGTCGCTTGATATCTCCACGACCGAAAAATTGCATCGTAACTCTGAGTTGATCGTCGGGGCGTTCGAGCAGAGTTTCTATCTTCTTGATGCTAAAGCCTTGCGAGAGGCTGACTTCGCAATGGCACGTTCTTCAATGCAGAGTCAAGAATATGGCATGGGGTCGAGGACTTGCCAGTTCTGTCAGGATTTCACTAAGAATTTATATCCAGGTTTTTATAGAAGTGTTGTTTGTTGGTAAAAATTATGTTGGCACATCCAAGGAAAATACTTTGAAAGAGAATTTAAATAAAGGTCTTCCGCCTTTAAGCGATCCATTTTCACCGCTAGTTTTGATGTCTATATTTTCTTTTTTTGGGTTTGTTGGTGTTCTTTTTTTCGTCACCTTCTCGCATCCAGAAGGTGTAAAGACACTAAGAATCTTGAGTGTTACTTATGCTGAGGTTCTCCTGGCTTTTGGTTTTTTTTTGGTTTATTACCTGTTCTGGTTTTTTGGTTATATTGCCTCTCGAAAAAGTATTCCTAGAGGTGGGTTTTTTTATTTCTCTGTCGGCAGGAAGGTGAGTTCAGAGGTGAGTGCTATAATATTTTTTGTTTTGATTCTTATGTTCTGGATTTCTTATAAGTTCCACCCTGCTGCTGATAATGCCTTTCGGTCATCTCTTACGTCTGGCTCGTACGGCATGTTTTTCTTTTTTCTTATGACGTTCACGTTGGCTTTTTTTGGGGTTTTTACTGCAAAGTTGTTTGCAGATAATAAGATTTCAGTGCTTGCGCCGGGGTCTTGGTCCATTAGTGTTGTTAGTTGGGCTTTTGGTGTCTTTTTCCTAGCATTAGTTGTTTACTCTTTGGGTGGGAGAGGTAGGGTTGTTTCAATATTTATCGTTGCAGTTGCTGTTTGGCATTACTATGTTCGCCCAATTGGTGTGGTACGGTTACAAATATATGCTGTTGCTGCTATTTGTGTAATTATTTTTATGCCGGTCATAGCTAATTCTGAGCACTATGCTCATCAATCAATTTGGTCAAGTCTCTGGGGTGTTGAGAATGGAAGGACTTTTGACGGTCTATATAACTTAACGCGGATAATTAATTGGTGGTCCGAGCATGGTGTTTGGGGTTATCCTGGCGAACTTTTGGTCGGAGATGTTTCTGGTGATTTAGGAATATCTGGCCTCACGAATACCCGCGATGTGGTTATGCTCGAAGTTTATGGAAAGTCTGAGTATTCAGCTGGGTTTCCTGCGACAAAGCCAGGGGAGCTTCTTCTGAATTTTGGACTGATTGGGGTGCCAGTGGGAGCAATAATACTAGGGTATATTTCTGGTAAACTCTATTATACTTGTGTCGTTAATAAAGTCTTTGGGTTTTCTTCTATCCCAATTTATATAATGGTGTTGATGCGGACCGGGATTGCTTCGCCACTTGGTTACTTTGGCCAGAATCTGGTTATGTCTGCAACGATTTTTTTCGTTTCTATTTTTATTTGGGTTGTTTTTTTTGGGGGGTATCGTATTAGGCGCGCTAAAAAGAGTTTTTTAACAAAGCCTTAGGTTTAACTGGATGGATCCATGTTTTTGCTTGAGTTTAATAGTCTTCGCAAGGATTTGCCACATCGTTTATTTTGTTGCCTGATGTTTTTTCTGTTTTTCGCACTTTCCGCCTTCCTTGATATTTCTTCGATAGCTTTTTTGAAGTTAATAATAAATTTGTGAGGTTTTTTTGTGTGCCGATATTGGTTATTTTGTAGCAAAGATGAGGCAGGTTGTTCATTGAGCAGAATAGTCTAATACCTCTTGGGTGTTTTCAATACGCTTGCCGCATTAATCTCAGGAAGTGTGAGTGATACTTTAAACTTTTTCGGTGAAGGTCATACATGAAGGTTGTTTTTTTAGCCAATAGCGCTTGGTATCTAAAAAATTTTCGCCAAGCGACACTGGACCGCTTTTCATTAAGTTCAGATGTGGTATGCGTATTTCCAGGTGGCGATCATGCCAGCTTGCTGGATGGTGGCTGCTATAGAGTTTTAAAGATAAATATGCAGGCGGCAGGGAAGAACCCATTGAGAGAGCTGCAGGCTTTATTTTCTATATGGCGCACATTTCGGTCTGATAAGCCTGATATTGTTTATTCTTTTAATCCTAAAACTAACCTTTATGCACTTATTACTTGTTGGCTGATGCGAATTCCCTGTGTGCCCAATGTCTCAGGGGTGGGTGTGGCTTCACAGCTCAAAGGAGTATCAGGAAAGGTATATAATATTTTAGCAGGTTTTTTCTACTGCCGGGCAGCACATGTTTATTTCCAAAATCGCGATGACTACAACACATTCACCAAACGAGGTTGGGTGTTGCCTGAAAAAGCGGAGCTAATACCTGGATCAGGTGTCGACCTTTCTCGCTTCCAACCAACACCGCGACAATGTGGGCCACTGCGCTTTTTGATGGCGGCTCGTCTTATAAAGCAAAAAGGCGTGATAGAGTATCTGGAAGCGGCACAAGCTTTGCTTGATGAAGGTTTTCAAGTTGAGTTTTGGTTGGCGGGCGTTAGTGATAACTCTAGTCGAGCAGTTGATTCTCAATTAATCGAGGCCTTTGCAAAGCAACCGGGTATTGAATTTTTCGGTCATGTGGAAGATATGCCGGGTATACTGTCTCAAGTCGATTGTGTCGTTTTGCCATCTTATTATCCGGAGGGTGTTCCGCGTAGCCTCATTGAAGCTGCGGCTGCCGGCAAGGTGATCATTACTACGGATACCCCGGGGTGTCGTGATATCGTTGACCGAGAAAGAAATGGGTTCTTAATCCCACCCGAGTCCGTTAAGGGGCTTTCTGACGCAATGAAAAATATTATCAGTCTGTCGCCGGAGAGTCTTTCTGAAATGAAGGCGGCTTCAAGGGCGTTTGCTGAGTCTCGCTTTGATGAAAATATTGTGATTAATAGCTACGTAGAATCCGCTGAGCGCATAGCCAGTGAATAGTTACAAATACCTTCTCCACTCTGTGGGTTTAAAAAACGGTCCTCCTTTATGAAGCTCCTTATAACCGGAATTGCCGGCTTTATAGGCCACGCTGTGGCTCAACGTCTCGCTGGTCAAGGTCATGACATTGTAGGTATCGATAATCTTAATGATTACTATGATGTTAAGCTTAAATATGCGCGGCTGGCCGGCCTAGCAGATTGTGAAGATGTGCGTTTTTTTGAGCTTGATTTGTCTGACCGGGAGCGCATGGCGCAATTGTTTGGAGATGAAAAATTTGATCGTGTGATTCACCTCGCAGCTCAGGCGGGGGTACGCTACTCGCTGGACAATCCCCATGCTTACGCAGACTCCAACTTGATTGGACACCTTAACGTGCTGGAAGGATGCCGTCACCATGAAGTTCAGCATTTAGTTTATGCATCTTCTAGCTCAGTCTATGGCATGAATCAAAGGGTGCCATTTTCTACCGACGATAATGTGGACCACCCTATTAGCCTTTATGCGGCTACTAAGAAAGCCAACGAGCTGATGGCACACACCTATTCACATCTTTATAGTTTGCCCACTACTGGTTTGCGTTTTTTTACTGTGTACGGCCCTTGGGGGCGGCCCGACATGGCGATGTTTAAGTTTACCAAGGCAATCTTTGAAGGGCGGCCTATTGACGTTTATAACCATGGTGATATGTCACGGGACTTTACCTACATCGACGACATCGTCGAGGGCGTGGTGCGTATTTTGAATGTTATCCCTGAGCGTGCTGATGGCGGAACGTCTCATGATGTGACGCCCTCTGGCAGCGCACCCTATGCTCTCTATAATATTGGACACGGTAGCCCGGTAAGTTTGATGGATTTTGTGCATGCCGTAGAGGCTGCTACTGGAAGGAAAGCTGAATATAACTTTATGCCGATGCAGCTGGGAGATGTGCCGCGTACCTTTGCTGATACTGAGGCACTATACGAAGCCACCGGCTACCAACCACAAATTGATGTGGAAGAAGGGGCCCGCCGGTTCGTTGATTGGTACCGCGAGTACTATCGAATCTGATTTTATGCTCCTATCTTCACGGATTCGCATCCTTGGCCCAATGCCACGTATTGACAGCAACACTGAGTATAAGAACAGTCTTTGGAAGCGATAAAGAGAGCCAAAGGAAGGCAATCGCCATTTTCGCCTACGGCTGACTCTAGACGTAGCATGGCAAGTCGGTGGTTCTCGATGGTCATAACTTTTCCCGCCGAAGGCCGTCAATGATGCGGGTCTGATGTACTATGCCGTGGGGCGGGGCCGTCAGTTAACGAACGGCGATACTAGGGCGCCATAGGCCATGCTTTTACAGCATCGCCCTAGGAGTTCTATACCCCCGTGGCGATGCAGGCTTGCAGAGTAAGAAGGTCTAGCTGATTAATGCATTATCGCGAAGGTGCTTAATGATGGCATCGGCAGCCTCTTCGGTGCTTATTTCAGCTGCCTTGATGTGAATATCCGGTGCCTCGGGCGCCTCATAGGCAGAATCGATGCCGGTGAAGTTTTTCAACTCGCCGCGCCTAGCCTTCTTGTACAGCCCCTTGGGGTCACGGTCTTCGGCCACTTCCAGCGGTGTATCGACGAAGATCTCGATGAACTCCCCATCATCCACCAGGTCCTTGGCTAACTGCCGCTCGCTGCGGAAGGGTGAGATGAACGCGGTCAGCACGATCAGGCCGGCATCCACCAACAACTTTGCAGTCTCGCCGACGCGGCGAATATTCTCGACTCGGTCAGCATCGGTGAAGCCCAGGTCACGGTTGAGGCCGTGGCGCACGTTGTCGCCATCCAGCAGGTAGGTGTGTTGGCCAGCGGCATGTAGTTTTTTCTCGACCAAGTTGGCAATGGTCGATTTTCCGGCCCCTGAGAGCCCTGTGAACCAAAGCATGGCAGGGCGCTGATTCTTGGCAGTGGAACGTGCTTGCTTGTCAACATCCACGTGCTGCATGTGAATGTTCTGGCTGCGGCGCAGTGCAAAGTGCAGCATACCAGCGCCAACGGTGTTATTGGTCATTCGGTCAATGAGAATGAAACCGCCAGTGTCCTGATTGTCCTTGTATGGGTCGAAGGCGACCGGGCGGTTCAGGCTCAAGGTGCAAACGCCAATGGCATTGAGGTCCATCTGCTTGCCTGCCACGTGCTCCAGTGTATTGACGTTGATCTGGTATTTGATGTCTGTAATGGTTGCCGACACGGTCTGTGTGCCTAGCTTCATCAGGTAGGGGCGGCCGGGCAGTAAAGGCTGCTCATGCATCCATACCAGGGTTGTCTCGAACTGGTCGGCCGTTTGTGCTGGTTGCTCCACGCCAGACATGATATCGCCGCGTGAGATGTCGATTTCATCTTCCAGCACAAGCGTAACGGATTGACCGGCGACGGCCTCATCCAAATCTCCATCGAAGGTATAGATGCGCTTGACGGTACTGTTCTTGCCGGATGGCTGTACGCGAATCGCATCGCCCGGTTTTACGCAGCCGCTTGAAATCATCCCGCTGAAGCCACGGAAGTCCAGGTTAGGTCGGTTGACCCACTGTACCGGCATGCGGAAAGGAGTGCGCTGCAGGTGCTCTTCATCTACTTCGACGGTTTCCAGATAAGCCATCAGCGTAGGGCCGTGATACCAGGACATGTGGTGGCCATGCTCGATAACGTTATCGCCCTTTAGCGCCGACATCGGGATGAAAGTGATCTTTTCCAGGCCGATTTGCTGGGCCAAGTCGCGGTATTCCTCGACGATTGCGTCGAATCGCGCCTGCGAGTAGTTCACCAAGTCCATCTTGTTGATCGCCACCACCACATGGCGTATCCCAATCAGTGACATCAGAAAGCTATGGCGGCGCGTCTGTGTCAGGATGCCGTGGCGTGCGTCGACCATCAGAATGGCGGCATCGGCAGTCGAGGCACCGGTCACCATGTTACGGGTGTACTGCTCGTGCCCAGGCGTATCAGCAACGATGAACTTGCGTTTGTCGGTGGAAAAGTAACGGTAGGCCACATCGATGGTGATGCCCTGTTCACGCTCTGCGGCCAGGCCGTCCACCAGCAGGGCGAAGTCCATGTCGCCGCCCTGGGTACCGTACTTGCGTGAGTCGGCTTCAATGGCCGCTAATTGATCCTCGAATAGCAGCTTGGATTCGAACAGCAGTCGTCCGATCAGTGTGCTCTTGCCGTCATCCACGCTGCCACAGGTAATGAAGCGCAGCAGTCCTTTGTTCTCGTGAGACTGGAGGTAGCCCTCAATGTCACCGGCGATCATGTCGGAAGCGTGTGCCATGAATAATCCTTTAGCTATAAGCTGTAAGCCATAAGCTGTAAGTACAACCAGTCCTAGCTTGCAGCAGAATCGTCATTGTCCAGCGAGGTGATCAGGCCGTGTAGCATGGAAGAAATTTCCCTTGTTTCCTGCAGCCAACGTCGTCCTTGCTGGGTGTCTATGTAGTCGATATCCATGCCGATGTAGACCTGTGTCCGCAACTCAGAGCATGAACCTCGTGCGATAACCAGAAAGTGTCGCTTGTCCCTGGTGGTGTAGCGCGTCATTCCTTCGGCAATGTTGCTGGGTATGGAAAGGCCGGATCTTGTGACCTGATCCTTGAAGCCAAAATCACGTAGATCCCGCATCGCCTTGTAAATCTCGGCGGATAACCTCGCCGAGCGCTGCCATACCTGCAGCCTTTCGAAATTCATCGTCGCCACCTCTGCAAGCTGTTGGGGTTACTTACAGCTTAGGGCTTAAGGCTCTTCTAGGCGCTCCGCGCCTAGAAGTACCCCTCTTGCTTTTTCTTTTCCATGGATGCCGCACTGTCGTGGTCAATGACGCGACCTTGCCGTTCGGATGTTCTGGTGAGCAGCATTTCCTGGATGATCGCCGGCAGAGTGTCGGCCTCGGATTCCACGGCACCGGTCAGTGGATAGCAGCCCAGGGTGCGAAAGCGCACCTTGCGCATCATGGGCACTTCGCCTGGCTCCAGGGGAAGTCGTTCATCGTCGACCATGATCAGGGCGCCATCACGTTCCACGACAGGCCGTTCAGCGGCGTAGTAGAGAGGAACGATGGGGATGTTCTGCAAGTAGATATATTGCCAGATATCCAACTCGGTCCAGTTGGAAAGCGGAAAAACCCGGATCGACTCGCCTTTGTGCTTGAGGGTGTTGTACACCTTCCACAGCTCGGGGCGCTGGTTTTTCGGATCCCACCTGTGCTGCGTGGTACGAAAAGAGAAAATTCGCTCCTTGGCACGGGACTTTTCTTCGTCGCGACGGGCACCGCCAAAGGCAGCATCGAACCCGTACTTGTCCATGGCCTGCTTGAGACCTTCGGTTTTCATGACGTTGGTATGAATCGCCGAGCCGTGGGTAAAGGGGTTGATGTCCTTCTCGATACCTTCCGGATTGATATGCACCAGCAGGTCCATACCCGCTTCCTCGGCCATTCGATCCCGGAACTCGTACATGGCACGAAACTTCCAGCGCGTGTCTACGTGGAGCAGCGGGAAAGGAGGAGGCGAGGGCGCAAAGGCCTTGCGCGCCAAATGCAGCATCACGGCGCTATCCTTGCCGACTGAATAGAGCATCACCGGGTTCTCGGACTCGGCGACCACCTCGCGCATGATCTGGATGCTCTCGGCCTCAAGGCGTTGAAGATGGGTGAGTGTCGTCATCGTTGTTCCATTTGGTGGTAAATGCCCGGCTTATCGTAGTTGTGTGCCCGCTTATAGCTTGCTGTTGGGCGGTACGCCGAGAAGTTGAAAATCAGTGTGTTCCTCGAGCCAAGCGGCGATCTCTGCGCTTGCCTTGAAAAAGGCTCCATGGAAAATCAGTGCTGTGGGGCCTTGATCGGCCAAGCGCTCGAACAATTCAATATAGTCTCTGGCCTTTGGTGGCGAAGCGAACCGGCAGGTGTACAGCACGCCGCGCTTGCCATGAACATACAGCTGGTAGCAAGGCGGCTGGCTATCGTCAGAACTTTTGACAACGCGTACACCTCCTTGCCAGTGAGTACCGCCAAGGCTACGCACTCGCTCAAGAACCGGCTGTACTTGCTGATGCAGCCACCACCCTTTGCGCGAACTCTTTGTCGCGGTCTCAAGTGACATGGGCGCCGGTTTGAGATCCCGCGCCTCCAGCCAGTGTTCTATAGCGCGCGGCGAGACCTTCCGCCCTGTCTCATCGCTGAGTGCCTCTGCCAGCTCCCGGCTAGTCCAGCCAGGGCTTTTATTGGCAGGCCAGCGAGATAGCCGCTGCCACAGGAACTCTCTTTCAGTCTCACCCAGTCTCTGGGTGTTGCCCTTGTGCCGCCCACGAGGGCGAACCGGCACCGCCTGCCAGCCTCCTTCCCTAAAGGCCTTCCACGCGGCCGAAATCGTCGGTGCAGATAGCCCGGTGCGTTTTGCGGTGTTAGCCACTGTCTGGCCGTCGAGGCGTAAGCGAACAGCCTCAAGGCGGCGCTGGTTGAGTATTTCAGGCGATAAATATTTAGTGATCATTGTGTTTTCAATGCACTGAAATTAAAGAGAAAAAATTTGGCTTCCGCGCTGCGGGTGCATGCCTGTTCGACATCATCATAAAAGGCCCCGTAAACTCTCACAAGTTTTCTGCAGCCTTCAAGGATGAATCGGATGACAGCTTGGTTGGTACTGCTTTCCTTGGCCGGCCTGTTGGCCTTGCTGGTGTCGGGTTTGGTGCGGCCTGCCATCGCCTTCGTCACCATGGCCGCTGGCTACTTAGTCTGTGGACTGGTGGATACCACTGTGCTTCTTCAGCAATACACCAACCCGGCCTTGGCCACCTTGCTGTTGCTGCTGCTTGTGTCATTAGCCTTGGAGCGCTCGCCGTTGCTTGACTGGGTGTCACAGCACCTTCTGCTAGGGCGTCCTGATAAGGCGGTCGTGAAGTTGATGGGCGTCAGTGCTGTTCTTTCGGCTTTTCTCAATAATACGGCCGTGGTCGCGAGTTTCCTGAGTACGATTTCACGGCAAGACCGTATTGCCCCGTCTCGGCTGCTGATCCCGCTTTCCTATGCTTCCATCCTAGGTGGGATGACTACTCTGGTTGGGACCTCGACCAACCTGGTGGTCAATTCTTTCGCGATGGGCAGCGCAGGCATCGAACTTGGTATGTTTCAGTTCAGCCTGGTGGGGGTGCCCGTGGCGTTGCTGACTTTTGTGGTGTTGGTATGGCGAGCAGCAACATTGCCGCATCATCACCCGGAGGAGGCTGAAGATAAGCTTTCCTATTTCCTGGCGGCCGACCTCGAGCGAAGCTCCGAGTTGGTTGGCAAGAGCATAGAAGCCAATGGTTTGCGCAGCCTGGATGGCCTCTATCTGCTCGAGATTGAGCGAGAAGGGCGGCTGATCACTCCCGTGGGGCCGGAAGAAGTGCTGCATGCAGACGACACGCTGGTATTCACCGGCGCGGTTAGCAAAGTGCAAGCGCTCCAGCGTTTCCCGGGGCTCAAGCTGTTTGGGCACCACGCCGATGACCTACTGGCCACCAACCTGATGGAAGTCGTGGTCTCGCATGAATCGGAGCTGTCGGGACGGACGTTGCAGGAAGTCGATTTTCGCAGCATGTTCAATGCGGGGGTGGTGGGCATTCGCCGTGGGGGTAAACGCTTGGAAGGCCAGTTGGGGCAAATTCCGCTGCGAGTGGGCGACTGTCTATTGATGGCGGTAGGGAGCGACTTTCATCAGCATCGTAACCTGGATCGCAACTTTCACTTGCTGAGCGGCAGCCCCACCCGGCCACGCCTGAGTACCTGGGAAAGTGGCTTGACCCTGGCAGGGTTTGCGGGCGTGATTGGGTTGTCGGCCCTTGAGCTTTTACCCTTGTTTCATGGTTTGCTGTTGTTGATGGGGGGATTGTTGCTTGGGCGTGTGCTGAGCCCTTCAGAGTTGCGTCGACGCTTCCCCTTTGAGCTTTGGATGATCATCGGCTCGGCACTGGCTATTGCTCAAGGACTGGAGACATCCGGCGCGGCAGACCTGCTGGCCGATGGCATGCAGGCAATGTTCAATGGTCACGGCGTGTATGGCGCATTTATCGGCTGCTATCTCCTGACGCTGCTACTGACCGAAACGGTGACCAACAATGCCGCTGCGGCCTTAGGTTTTCCGGTCGCTTGGGCTACCGCTCAGGCCTTGGGCGCCGACCCCATGCCCTTCATCATGGCTGTCGCCTATGGGGCCAGTGCCTGCTTCTTGATTCCCTATGGGTATCAGACCCATCTGATGGTCTACTCGCCGGGGCGGTATAGTCTGAACGACTTTCTACGTATTGGTGCCCCGGTCAGCGTTGCCTACTCGGCAGCCGTGCTCGTATTGACCCCCATCGTCTTTCCTTTTTAAGAGGGCCTCTGCAACGGCCGAAGTGAAGCGCGTCCCATCGGCTGTGTACAATGGGACGCTAACTTGAAGCGTTATGCGGCAGATACCATTTTTTCGGATGGGTCTCATAGTGCGTCAGGGGCGCGAACCTAGTGTACTGTAAGATGAGATGCGGAGAACCAATAAAGGCATGGATGTGACATACCCATACGAACGTCGCCACTCCCGGTGGTATGAGCAACTCCTGCTAGGCCTGCCTTTCCAGATTCTGGTCGGGCTACCGCTGGTGATTGTGCTGCCTGCTCTAGAGCGTTGGGGCTGGGGGTTCTGGCAAACCATGCCGGATTATCGCTTCAACACCATCGTGGCGCTCGGCTTGGCCTTTGTGGCTATTACCCTGTGCTTGCGGCGGTTTGCCCGCTTTCCCGGCGTGCAGGTGGCCGCTTATATTTTGCCCACTGTCAGCTTGGCCTTTCTCGTGGTGGTGGCCATCCTCTTCTTCACCAGGGAAGAGTACACACGCCAAGTACTGTTTACGGGGTATCTGGCTTCGCTGCTGTGGTTCTTTGCCGGTTACTTCATCGGTAGGCGCTACCGCCGTATGAAAATCGCGGTGGTACCTGTAGGGAATGCCCTGCAATTGAAGCCCACAGCGAGGATAGAGCTGCGCCAGCTATGTACTCCAGAACCGGATGGCACCCGCTATGATGCTGTCGTGGCGGATCTGAGAAGCGAGGATCTGGGGGCCGAATGGGAGAAGTTTCTAGCGCAATGCACCCTGTGCAGAATTCCGGTTTATCACGTCCGCCAGATGCAGGAGTCCATCACCGGTCGTGTCCGGGTCGACCATCTTTCGGAGAATGAATTTGGCTCTTTGCTACCCTCGGCCATGTACGCCGGCTTGAAGCGTTGTGCTGATTTGCTGGGCGCGTTGCTGCTGCTACCCGTTCTTGCTCCCATCATGCTGCTTACGGCCTTGGCGATAAGGAAAGATAGTCCTGGCCCTGCGCTGTTTCTTCAGGAGCGCATGGGTTACCGCGGTGTTCCGTTCAAGGTCTACAAGTTTCGCAGCATGTATATCGATCGGGAGGGCAAGGGCTTCACCGATGGTGATGACGACCCCCGGATCACCCCGGTTGGCAAGGTGATTCGCAAGTATCGCCTCGATGAGCTTCCTCAGTTGTTCAATGTGTTGAAAGGTGAGATGAGCTTTATTGGCCCTCGCCCGGAATCGATGCAGCTATCCGAGTGGTATGAGCGCGATGTGCCTTTCTTCCGGTATCGCCATGTCGTCCGGCCGGGCATTTCCGGCTGGGCTCAGGTCGAGCAGGGCTATGCGGCGGAGATCGATGGCATGACAACGAAGCTGCAATATGACTTTTACTATATCAAGCACTTCTCGCTATGGCTTGATGTGTTGGTGCTATTCAAGACTGTCAAGACGGTGTTTACCGGTAATGGTGCTAGATAGTAAAGTCAATTATCTTTTCGATTTTTCAAGAAGGGGTGGCTTTGTGCTGCCCCTTTTTTTTATCTTAATTATTTTTAATTTAGTTGTTGATGGGAAAGTATCTGCAAATAGGTGGTAGTTTTACCTACTTTCACTTTACAATATATCAAGGTCCTGAAGGGGGTGATAAATACCATCGGGATGAAGGCTGTAAAAAGGCTCAAGGTTTTCGCGGGAAGGTCGCAAACCGCTTATATAATCGAGCTTTTTTGGCTGGATAAAGGAGCTGCGCTAGATTCGCACTCGTTACGAAAAAGTGCCCAGCAAGTTTCAGGACAATGATATGCATTGCTTGCTTGACCGCTCCTTGCGTGTCGTCTTGTCAAACAGAGGCTAATCAGCCACGGCCATTCGCCCCATTTTCTTTCACAAGGGGCTGAAGCAACATGCGGTCCAGTCGCAGGTCATGTGCTGATCTAAATGCCTCTATGCCGATTGTCATGCCGAGATGGCCGGCCGCAGGCTGGTCTCGGTAAGTGCCGAACAGTCGATCCCACCAGGGCAGGTTGAAGCCGAAGTTGCTGTCGGTTTCCTGGCGAACAATGGAGTGGTGGACGCGGTGCATGTCGGGTGTCACCACGACCAGGCGTAGCCAGTGGTCAACTCTGGTGGGTAGGCGGATATTGCCGTGGTTGAAGATCGAGGTGGCGTTGAGCAACACCTCAAAGATCAGTACGGCCAGCGCCGGCGCGCCGAGCAGGGTCACCAAGGTACCGAGAGCCACAATGGCCAGGTTGCTTGGCCAGCGGAGGCGGCGATGAATGCGCTGGGGACGTCGTGTGGCAATGACCTCCCATAGAGCCACTGTCAGCAGCATGCAGGCGAAGGAACCCGCTCTGATCAGCGGTTCATGGCGCAGGAGCATCTCGGTCATGGTGATGTCTCCTGTAAGGCGACGGGCAATCCCGCCGTTTTCCACTCTGGATAGTCTTTGGCTAGTGTTCAAATAGCCTTTGGATAACCTTCCTCGAGGCGTCGGGCGCGATAGCCGAGGAGAGTCAGTAAAACAGGGTCAGTAAAACCGGGTCAGTAAAAAACGTACTACTCGACCAGTGACGAAGTCGAAGCCTATCAACACAGGTGTAACATGAAGTGGCGATACTGGTGTTGATAATACTAGCCTGGTGCTGACCATTCCCACGGCTATCGACTGAACCTGAGCCCCACTGCTCAATGCTGCTGCGACTCAGTGCTCGGGAGCAGTGCCAGCAAATCACCCACCTCAGGCTATGCCGTCCAACTGATCTTGGTCGGGAAGGTTGGCTGTGCCCAAGCGGAAGCTGCTGGCCCTTACCGATGAAGTCGTGAAGGAAGAGAATTGTGCTACTGAATCCAAGCAAAAATGACAAGGAACCTGAGCGATGAGCGATACTCCCCGCTCTGTTGGATATGTTAGAGAAGTTTTCAGTGCCTTTCTGGTGCTGGGCTTGACCGCCTTCGGTGGTCCCATCGCCCACCTTGGCTACTTTCGTACTGAATTCGTGGCGCGGCGGCGTTGGCTGCCCGAACAGGCCTATGCTGACGTCGTCGCGTTGTGCCAGTTCTTGCCGGGACCGGCCAGCAGCCAAGTGGGCTTCGCCTTGGGGCTGATGCGTGCCGGCCCTTGGGGAGCAGTGGCGGCCTGGACGGCGTTCACTCTGCCGTCGGCTATTGTATTGGTGCTGTTCGGCATCAGTGCAGCCATCCTCGACGGACCCGTTAGTCAGGGCATCATTCATGGCCTCAAGGTGACAGCGGTGGCCATCGTTGCCCACGCCGTTTGGGGGATGGCGCGCAATCTATGCCCTGACAGGCGCCGCGCTGGCATCGCTCTGCTTGCAGTGTTCACTGTGGTGCTGGTCAGCGGGTCACTGGGCCAGATAGCCGCTATCGTGATCGGCGCTCTGGCGGGTATGGCGCTGTGCCGGCCCCATGCCGAGGCTGAGGTTCACGACGATCTGTCGTGGCCTGTCTCGACACGTGCTGGCCACCTAGCGGGGCTGGCTTTCGCTGTTCTGCTGGTGGGCCTGCCGCTGCTGGCTTGGGCCATCCCCTCCACAACCCTGGCGTTCATGGACGCCTTCTATCGCACCGGTGCCCTGGTCTTCGGGGGTGGGCACGTCGTACTGCCGTTACTGGAAGCCGAGGTGGTGCAGTCCGGCTGGGTGACTGCGGATGAGTTCTTGACAGGCTATGGTGCCGCTCAGGCAGTGCCGGGGCCGCTGTTCACCTTTGCTTCTTATTTGGGCGCGGTGATGCCGCCGTCAGGCGGCAGCTTTTTCGGTGCCGCCCTGGCGTTGTTGATGATTTTCCTACCCGGAATGTTGCTGCTGGTGGCGGTGCTGCCGCACTGGAACCGATTCCGCCGCTGGAACAGCGTGCAGGCACTCATGCGCGGTGCCAATGCGGCCGTCGTGGGCATTCTCGGCGCCGCTCTCTATCAGCCGGTCTGGACCAGCGCCGTTCTTGGCCCTCGAGAGTTCGCCCTGGCGTTGACCGGCTTTCTCCTGCTTAGTGTCTGGAAACTGCCCGCTTGGGTGGTGGTAGGAATCCTTGCCAGTGGCGGCGTGCTCATTACTCTCTAGCTGGCATTGCTCTCCATGCCCAGCAGGCACTGTTCCGGAACGCTCGCTTGCCATAAGAGAGCAGTGACAGCCGATACTGCGCTGATGCTCTCTCGTGTGTTTGGCAATACTGTGCAGTTCTGGCTGGGCCTTCAACAAAAGGTGGATATTTGGGAGGTGACTCACGACGCATACCGCTCATCGCCACGGTGGGGTTAGACATGGCTTACTACTCCTGATCCCATCCAGCGTTACCCGCTGTGCCGCCAGCCGTGAGGTGTTGCGCCATGAATGTCGTCGTTGCCATAGACCCTCCAATGATTGGGTGAAAAGCTGTTGATCAGGCCAGCAGCGATTCTTCGAAGGGGAAGCGTGAGAGCAGCCGAGTACCTGTCTCGGTCACTAGCAATTGCTCTTCAAGCTTCACACCCTCGCTGCCGCCCTCGGCGCCAAGGTAGCTTTCCACGCAGAGTGTCATGCCGGGCAGGATCTCGCCGTCGTAGCCCGCATCCGGGAAATCGGCGATGTGGTAGAGGTAAGGGTATTCGCCACTCATGCCGACCCCATGAGCAGAGAGATAGTAGCGGTTGGCATGGAAGCGCGATGGAATGTCCCAAGCGCGCTCAGCGTAGTCACGAAAGCTCATGCCCGGCTTAATGATGGCCATGTTGTGATGTAGCTGCTCATGAGCCAAACGGTACAGCTCCCGCTGGGCGGCGCTGGGGTGATCGGGACCAACGTGGAAGGTGCGCGAAAAGTCTGAGAAGTAGCCATGGCAACCGATTACGTCAGTATCCAGCGCGACCAGTTCGTTGGCGGCCAAGGGCTTGTTGCCGCTTTCCTGGAACCAGGGGTTGGTACGTTGTCCTGAGTTGAGTAGCCGGGTCTCGCAATAATCACCGTCTCGTTCGATTATGGCCTGGTGTAATACCGCCCACAGAGCGTTTTCTGTGATGCCTGGGCGGATGGCCTCGCGCAGCTTGGCCACGCCATTTTCTGTTGCTCGAAGCGAGGCGACGGCGCACTTCACTTCCTCGGGTGACTTGATGCAGCGAGCCAGTTCGACGGGTTGCTGGGCGTCAACGATGGTCATTCCTAGCTCAGCCATGGCAATGGCCGTACCCGCGTTCATGCGCTCCATTCCGACCCTTGCTCTCGGTCCCGCCTGCTCGATGACCAATGCCTGCATCTGACTGGCCCATTCACGCTCACGGGCCGCGATATCGGGGCCAGCCGCGACAAAGCTCGCGGTGAAGCCGGGACGGACTTCATCGATAGTTTCCAGGCCATTGGCCAAATGTAGGCAACCGGCGAACTCGAAGAGGATGACACGGTGCTCAGTGATTAGGCAGTAGCGAGCGGGGGCGTTGCGCGCCGAGAAGACCTGCATATTGCGCGCCCCGGTAGCGTAGCGGATGTTAACCGGATCGGAGAGGACCAAGGCACCGATGTCCAGGTGCCGCATCTGCTCGCGTACCCGGGCCAGGCGGTAGCGCCGGACGGCCACTAGGTCGATACCATCACTATCTTTACCCCCGCCGGTAAGATCGAGGGACTGCAGGTCGGTACGCGCCGCGTGCCAGTCGAGGACGGCCATCGTGATCGTGCTCCTGGAAGTTAATTGATAAGCTGAGTTTTGGCTTGTTAAGTCGTTTCATCATAAGAGTGTCGATTTACTATGTGTATAGCGGGAATTGTTATAGAAAATCATAAGTTGGTATTATGAAAAGCTTTCGGCATCAGCTGCCGCCGCTGCATTCCTTGATGGTCTTCGAAGCCGCCGCCAGAGAGCAGAATTTCTCGCGGGCCGCCCGCGAACTGCATGTGTCCCAGGCGGCAGTAAGCCAACAGGTGCGCGCACTGGAGGACTATTTAGGGACGGCGTTGTTTCGGCGGGCAGGGCGTGGCGTCGAACTGACTCGCCAGGGAGCAGCTCTTCAGCAACGGGTTGATTCGGCATTGAGCTATCTAGTCGATGCGGTCCAGTCGGCGTCCTCCATGACCGGACCAGTTGGTGTCAGCATCTCTGCCAATACCGCCATGTCGCATCTGTGGTTGAGCCCTGCTATCAATGCTTTCCGTCGGCACTATCACGATGAAGCCTTCTACCTGCGCATGGTGACTAGCGACCATAGCCAGGATCTGCTTATAGATAACATCGACATTGCTTTGCTCTATGACAGCCCACCCCAGCCGGGTTGGCATCTCCAGCCGCTTTTCGAGGAGTGCCTGTTTCCGGTTGCTTCACCGAACTACCTGGATCGGCATGGCCGCACCTTGGAGACACCGGAGGCCTTGCTGATGCACAAGCTGCTCGATTTCGAGCGTATCGAGCCCAACTGGGTGAACTGGAGGCAATGGTTCGAACGCTTGGGGCTCTCGGTAGGGGAGCTGGTACCTGAAGGTGTCTTTAACAGTTACTCGATGCTGATTGACGCTGCCGAGCAAGGTCACGGCATTGCCCTAGGCACGGCATACCAGATCGACGAGAAACTTTCTGCCGGCTCATTAGAGCGGATAGGCCAGGACAGTGTGGTGACAGGGCGGCACTATTGGCTGGCGTTACGGCAGGCAAGCGATGCTAGCTTCGAAGCCAAGCAGCTTGCTGATTGGTTGCTAGGCCGGGTGGGTGGCGGTAAATGATGACTGAGATCATCCAGACCGAGGCGAAGGAATTCGCGAGCGGCCATCAGTACCTCCTTGTCCATGAACTTGCTCCCGAATGAATGGCTGAAGAAGCTCTCTGGCGGCTAGCAGAGAATCACTACTATAGGCGGTTTGATCATCCGGGATTAGCGATGCACAGTGGCGAGCGATGGTCGTTGTTACTGCCGTGTTCTATTAGTCTGGCTGAGCATCAACGTAGCTCTTGTCTGGATTATAGTGGATCATGATAAAACGACGCTAAGAAAGGTCGACGTTGATTACAGGGAAGGTTGACTTTTGCCGAAAATAAAAAAGCCAAGCCAGGTGCATTGGAGAACCGGGCAGTTTTGTGAACATGGCAGGGAATGGCTGTATCGCAGGGCGATTACGCCCAGGGTGCGTCTTGAATCTCGTCTGGCACTGGTTCTGGTTGCCGCCATCTTCAGCATGTTCGCTATCTCTGACTACTATTACCTTGGGCCGACCAGAGAGTTTGAGTTGCTGGTTACCCTGCGCGCCGTGGTGGTCAGCTCGTGCCTGGTTCTGGCTTTCGCCATCGGACGCTGGGGCAGCTATGCCAGTAAAGTCTGGTTACATGCGTTGCCGCTCTGGGTGCTTTCGACGGGAATTATTCTGATCGTTCCGCTGCGACCCGAGACCCTCTCCACTCAGGTCGTGGCGGTGGTAGTGGCTATCATGGCGTTCTACCTTTTGATTCCCAATTTGCTGACGGTCGTGACAGTCGCCAGTCTCTATTTGAGCATTGGTTTTCTGACTGCCGCGATTGTGACGGCGGAGATTTCTCCAGTGGTGGCGCTGCGTATGGCGCTGTTGCTGATCATGACCAATATTGTGGGGTTCTTTGCCTTGCTGCGGATAGAGTCACTGCAGCGCATACAGTTTGGGCTAATTCACGAAGAGCGTCATCGCAATCGCCAGCTGCTCAAGGAAGTGGCCCATCGAAAAATGCTTGAAGCGCAGTTGCGCGGGCTTGCCGAACGAGATGCGTTGACTGGCCTGAACAATCGGGGCCACTTCATGAAATGGGCTCATGAACTACTACAGCGCTCGCGAGTCGAGGGAGCGCCCTTCAGTCTGTTCATGCTCGACGTCGATCATTTCAAGGCCATCAACGATACCTGGGGGCATAGTCACGGGGATTGGGCTCTGAGCGAGATCGCGAGGGTCTGCCAACAGTCAGTACGGCCGCAGGATGTGGTCGGTCGCTTCGGTGGCGAGGAGTTCATTGTGGCCCTGCCGAATACCAGGCTCGACGACGCCCGAGTCGTGGCGGAGCGTTTGCGAAAGAAAGTGGCCGAGCTGATGTTGAGGGATGAAATGTGCGATCTGAATCTAAGCGTCACGATTGGTATCGCCGAGGCGCATGCCGAAGAGACCGAGCTGGAGCCCCTGATCAAGCGAGCGGACAAGGTGCTGTACGTGGGTAAGAACGAAGGAAGGAACCGTGTGGTTGTATGCTGTGAGGGGATCGAAGAGCGCTAAATGGGCACTAACTGTCGTGTCATGTGTGATTGATTAGGCCAATTCCACTTAACGTGTCGAAGAGTCCATTTTTTAGCGATACTCGACTATTGGCTGATAACGATTGACCGACGTTGACGACAGAGCTGCCTGAGTGTTTACCGATGCTGGACGATTCGACATGAATGCTGGCCTTATCGAGTGGAGGACGAGGCGTTTTGTTGCCATGCTGCTCGATTGTCATCGATTGGGGAAAAATACCATGGTAGAAAGCCTCGACTCAGCAAGGGACCTGAACTCGCCCGGCGGGCGGAAGCGCCGCCTCGAGGCGATAAGACCCAGGTTACTTGCCTTTGCACGTTTGCAATTGCGCGATGCCTCCGAGGCAGATGATGTCGTACAGGAGGCCCTGATCACTGCCTTTGAGAAGAATGCAGACTTCGCTGGCAGGTCCGGTTATGAGACATGGGTATTTGGAATCTTGAAAAATAAGATTCTCGATGCGTTGCGAGCCCAGAAGCGTCGCGGCAAGTGGCAACCATGGGATGATGATGGCGTCGAGGCGGCCGTGGAGCGTCAGTTTCAGGCAACAGGAAGGTGGCAGGACATAGCGCGACCCAGATCCTGGGGAGATCCTGAAGACACCCTTACCAGTGAGCGTTTTTGGCAGGTGTTCGATATCTGCATGATCGCGCTGCCTGATAACATTGCTCGAATCTTTACTATGCGGGAGCTCATGGGGCTCTCAACGCGACAGATTTGCGAGGAAGCCGGCATAAAAGAAAACAACTGTTGGGTCATTCTGCATCGCGGCCGTTTACTGTTGCGGGCGTGTCTGGAAAAGGGCTGGTTGGCGGAGGCAGACTCATGAAAATGGTGATGTGCCGGGAGGCCACGCGTCTCATGTCGAAGCGTCTGGATTCGCCGCTGGGTATTCAGGAAAAAATGACACTGACGTTTCACTTAGCCATGTGTGGGGCCTGCAAGCAGTGCAATAAGCAGTTTCAGCTAATGCACGACGCGGGCCGTGCATTGGAGAGTCAGGCCACGATACCGTCCTCGGATACGGACGATGATACCAATGACACGCCATGATGCGCATAAAGGGGCGGGGCCTAACCCCTGCGTGCACCATGCGCCCGACCAGTAGAGGTAGGCTAATTGAGCTGAGTGCTGCTAAATGTGTGGTCAATCACTTGGAAGCCGGTATCTACGTCCTTGCAACCATCGACTGAGATAGTTGACCAAGCGCCTCATACATAAGTTCTGACATTTTCAACCATGATGACTATTTTTCCCTGATTGATTACGCACGCCGAAGATAAGTTGACTATTGTGAAAGCGAATCCAAATGTAGTACTACTGACATTAGTCGGTTGGCGATGGTTGATAGTGGCGGTGTTTAACCTGGTTTTGTGGAGGTTGTTTATATCTTAAAGCTGGCGCTGGGTAGTTATATGATGGTGTAAAAAAAGATTCATGCGATCACTCGATCGCTGAACTTCTATGTGAGGCTGGCTGTTTTATTATGCTGTAAGTGATGGTTTTATCGACGAGCAATTGACCCTTAAGCAGGCTCCTTAGTGGAGGCTGGCTCAATGAGACTAATAAGAAAGGGAGATTGAAATGAATTTTAAGATAAAATATGCGGGGGTCGCGCTTCTGGCGGCACTGCTATCGGTATCGATATCAACTCAGGCGCAGGATATTTCTTGTAACTCGACATATACGACGGAGCGTGGAGACTCTCTCTCCGAAATAGCTAAACGTGCATACGATAATCCAAGAGCGTATCAGAGTCTGTTTGACGTCAATCCAGGGGTCCTGACCAGTCCGAATGTGGTTCCCATTGGTGCCGATCTCTTTATTCCTTGCCTTAATGCCGCCGAACATACTCCCTCCGGCCGTCTTCCCGAAATTCGGGATGCGAATTCGCAGAATATCAAGATCCTGACAGGAAAGGACTACGCACCATACGTGGGGCAAGACCTTCCCGAGGGCGGCTTCAGTACTGAACTCATTCACCGCGCGATGCAGTTTGGGGGGCAGCCTGCTAATTATCTGATCAGAGCCATCGGAGATTGGTCTGTGCATCTGTCACCGCTATTGGAAGAAAGTGACTATGACATTGCCTATCCCTGGTTCAAGCCGGATTGCAACAACACCGCCAGCTTGGGTGACGCTTCTGTTTGGCGTTGCGACAACCTACTGTGGTCGCGTCCCTTGCACGAAATCGTAGTGACTTTCTATGGGCGAGCGGGAGAGGTCGAGAATATAAGCTCTGCCGAGGACGCCCGCGGCATGACGTTGTGCCGGCCAGCCGGGTATTTCACACATGATCTTGAGGCGGCCGGTTTGGTAGAGCCGACGATAACACGAGTCAAGCCCGCTACGCCGGAGGACTGCTTCGAGATGCTGGCCGCAAGGGAGGTCGATCTTGTCTCAGTCAACAGTGATACTTCTGATCGCATCATCCAGAGCCTGGGAATGGAAGAGCGGACTACCGAGGTGATCGACCTGTCCACGATTCAGACTCTTCACGCAGTTGGGATGCGCACCAATCCGCAAACTCGCATCATTTTGCGTCGGATTGACAAAGGGCTAAAATCCATTCAGGAAAGCGGGCAGTTCAGGGAAGTCGCTGCAAATCACCTGTGACTGACGGCGGCCTATGATTACGGCCATAGGCCGCTTGGTCTTGCCCGCAGTGAGCATCCGGCTGGCCCCTGCGGAAGTAATGTCTGATTGAAGAAAACTGGGTAAAATCTAAAAGGACATGATTGTCGTAAAAAAGCTATTCTGCCCTGAGAAATGAAAGTGTTGTTTCTTTTTTGAGGTAGTGAAAGTGTAAGGAAGCGTCAGTAAAGATGTTGGTAAGTTACATGGCGATGCTTGAAGAGTGCTATACGTAATATTGCTCGGCGAATTTTAGTTTTCCTTTTAACGACTTTGCAACGCTGGCATATATCAAATTCGACCAGCTTTTCTGCCAACATAGTAATCGCGGGTAGAGGGCTCTGTCAGAGGACCTCTTACCTTCAATCAGCTATGTCAGGTTCAGCGCCATCTAATGAAGATATGGAGATATCCATGGCATTGTGATCTTTACTTCCGAGCTGCACGCCTTCAGCACTTTCAGTGGTTTCGGAGTTTAGCTCGTAAATCAGCCGTATGATTTTGGCTTCCTCCTCTGGTGCTAAACGAATTCCTCGATCCAGAAAATTCCTCCGGGTCTTGGCAATCACTTCTTCCATTCGCTCTACATCCAAAAGACCCTTGATAGGGGCGCTCTCTGGTTGGTGTTCAGGCGGTGCTTGGCCTGTGGCCAGCCACTCCAGGCTGACGCCCGTCTCTTTGGCTAGAATCAGCGCCTTGTCGAGACTTGGGAGCGATCCAGATAGATATTTTCTGATCAGACTGTCGCTCATTCCACAGGATTTTGCCACTGAATGTATGGAGCGGTTGCCAATCGCCTGCTTGAGGCGCTGAGAGAACCCTCTCTGAAGTTCTAGTATCATGCCTGAGTGCGAGCTCTTGAGCGTCGATTTTTCACTATCGTCTGTTTTCATATGGAAGCGTTCTGCGTGAATGCCCTGTTAAGGCCCTTCTAATGAAGGATATTTTGGTTATGAGATGACATTGAAGTGTTGAAGGCATGGCTCCTGAGTGTTAATTTATAACTTTAGAGATAGTTTGTAGTGACTCTATAGTTTGCATGCTGGTTAAAAGTATGCATTGTACCATGAAATTTACATAGCCGAGCGGTAGACCTGTATCAGAAAGGCTTGCCTTATGCCGTGAAAGTTGAAAGTAACAATCAGAGTGACTTTTACCGTGAGAGATCCCTTAACTGATGGGCGAATACGCACTGGCGTCCCAGGCTTCGATGACATTCTCCAGGGAGGGCTGGTCCCTCGGAGTACCTACCTGGTTCGAGGTGGTCCTGGCTCGGGCAAAACCACGCTCGGAGCCCAGTTGATGAGTGAGGCTGCCAGGCGCCACGAGCGCTCGGTAATCGACTCCTTCGATGAAGGTGCATCCACCTTTTTGGCCCGCTGCCGGCAAGTGGGTCTGCCTATGGAGGAAATGATCGCCGCTGGCAACCTGAATTTTGAGACAGTCGAACCTTTGCACTATAACCCCGATGAATTTGCGGCTCGGGCGCGCATTGAAGTGGAAGAGCGCGGTACGACCATGGTGATGATCGATAGCTTGTCGGGTTACCAGCAGTCGTTAAAGGGGGATGATCTGGCGCAACGTATCCATGCGCTGTGCCGTTACTTGGTTAACATGGGTGTCACGGTGCTTCTGATCAATGAGGTTTTTGTGATTACTGGTCAGCAGGCTCGTGTAACAGAATATGGGCTTAGCTATCTGGCCGACAATATCATTATGCTTCGTTATATTGACCTGGATAGCGAATTGCGCAAGTCGGTCGGTGTATTGAAGAAGCGCGCCGGGGGATTCGAGAGAACATTGCGAGAATTCGAAATCACCTCTGCGGGATTAAAAGTTGGCCAGCCATTTAGTGGCTTGCGAGGCATTCTGGGTGGTACTCCGGAAGTGACCAATAACACCTGGGGGGGCGCACGATGACGCCCGCCAGCCACCATGCCGAGTTCCCGCGTATCGCTGTAGAGCTGGCCAACCCATCCAATGGAAAGTTAGTAGAGCGACTGCTCGGGCAATCATTCTGCCTGCATCATAAGTTCCTTGAGGGGCATGAGCACCCCGCTCAGGAGGTTGACCTGGTAATGGTCGATGTGGCCTCTTTGCGTCGTCATTATGATTTGATTCGTGAGTTGAGGCGCCGTGCTCGCCCCATGGTATTGCCGGTATTGCTGGTAGCAGAGAGCCGGGGAAGCCCGCACCCTCAACTTACCGCCGAGTTGGGCAGGAGCGTTGATGATATTTTGCGCATTCCTACCAGCCAGGCGGAGTTGCAAGCCAGAATCAACAACATGCTGCGTCTGCGTACCTTGGCTAGGGAGCAGGATGACGCCAGGCGGCAATTAGTCGGTGTGGTTAGTGCTCTGCGGACGTTGAGTGCCTGCGACAGCATAGTCGTACGGTCGGATTCCGAGAGTGAACTCATCAAGGCACTATGCGAAACCGTCGTTGATGAGGATGGGTATAACCTGGCGTGGATTGGTTTTTTGGCTGAAGATAGCGATTCGGTATTCGACATCCGTGCTTGGGCTGGGCCGGCCCAGGAGTTCGTCGCTGACTTGAAACAAAACCTTGATCAGGAATCACCGTGTTTTGACATGATATCGCAGTGCATTCGCACCAACACCGCACACATTGTCAACGACATTGCTGACACCTCACCTCGTTGTCTCCTTAGTGACCGAGCAATGAAGCACCAGCTGGCCGCGGCCATCATGTTACCACTGAAGTTCGAGTCAGGTCCTGCGGGCTGCCTGACTATCTATTCCAATCGAACCGACCATTTCGACCACAATGAATGCCAGTTGCTGGAACGACTCGCCGCGAACCTCGTGTTCGGACTGAATTCTTTGCGCACACACAGCGAGCGCGAGCAGCAGGCCGCGGAAATTCATTACCTGGCGTATACTGATGCGCTAACCGGACTGCCCAACCGCAGGCATCTGATTCATTATTTGGATGACATCGTATCGGCGCATGATACACAGGAAAATGACTGCGCCATTTTGTTCATCGATTTGGATGGATTCAAGCGGATCAACGATGCCTTGGGTCACGAGGTTGGCGACGAGGTTTTGTGCCAACTTGGCCAGCGCTTACAGGCGTCGGTTCGTGACTCAGATCTTGTGATCCGCCAGGGGGGAGACGAATTCCTCGTCGTGGTAAATGCCGGTGCCCGTGATGGTACCGCTCGTGAACCTGCCACAATTGTCGATATAGCCTATCATCTCGCCGATCGAATTATCGCCCACGTCAGTGAGCCGTTGATGGTGGGTGGCTATACACACCATCTGAAGGCCAGCGTGGGTATCAGCCTAGTGCCTGAACATGGTCGCGATGCCACCATCCTGATTGAGAACGCTGACAAGGCAATGTATGAAGCGAAACGCAGGGGAGGTGGACAAAGTCAATTATTTTCCAAGGACATCGCAGACAGTTGCCAGCAGCGTTTTTCGATGGAAACCAGGCTGCGCCGGGCGCTAGAAGAGCAGCAATTCGAACTCTATTATCAGCCTATCTTTGAGCTCGCTTCCTGCCGAATTGTCGCTGCCGAAGCGCTGATTCGCTGGCCGCAGAGTGATGGCGAGGTCTTGGCACCAGGTGCGTTCATGCCTCTGGTGGAAGAGCTGGGATTGATCAAACCGCTCGGAGATTGGGTGTTGGAAACGGCCGCTCGCCAACTCAAAGCCTGGCATGATCAAGGACTAGAGCTGGAGATGGCCGTCAATCTCAGCATCAACCAACTTTATCCGAATAGCGATGTTGACCACTTTTCTGCTCTGGTTACCCCGCACGTTGACCCTTCGTGGATGCATTTGGAGGTCACGGAGAATGCGCTGATGGAAGATCCGACAGAAATCGAAGCCTTGCTGCGGGCGCTGCATGATCAAGGGTTTCAACTGGCCATCGACGACTTTGGCACGGGCTATTCTTCATTGAGCCGGTTACAGCATTTATCTCTCCAGACCCTTAAAATCGATCGCAGTTTCGTTAATGAACTGGATCAGCCAAACAACAAGGGGGAAGCTTTGGTTGCCATCATATACCAGATGTCGAGCAGTCTTGGCCTCTACACGATTGCCGAGGGTATTGAAACGTCACAACAGCGTCAGCTGCTGATCGAGATGTCAACGGGAAAAGCGTGGGGGCAGGGCTTCTGGTTCAGTAAGCCCATTCCGGCACATGAGTTCGAGCAATTGGCTAATGGCCAAGCAAGGCCGTTGTCCAAGGGTGAAACGTTCACCTTGTAATATTTGTATGATTACTGATCTATACCCTTTCTCTCTTCATCCAGAATATATATAAATATATGCCCAAGACATATAACCAGGAATTAGGCCTAAAAAATAGACCCAAAACATAGACCCAAAACATAGCCCTAAAACACAGCCCTACAACATAGCCCCGAGACACCATGCAGGAAGTGACTTGGTATCGTGTCCAGCTCGCCTGGTCAAGAACACAGGGTGTTTTGCCTGCCATTCCTTAATCGCAGCAACTGCCTCGTTGGCAAGGTAGAGCAATAGCTAGACTGGCTAGGCAGGCAAGGGGTCGTGGGCTTGACAAACCAAGGCATTTCGACAGTATCGCCTGTGTGCTGGGGGCGATAAAATATGAAGTAACTCCTGAATCGCGCAGTGAGGCCGTGGCCATGTTTTTATCTATGCCTACGTTTCTGTCTATTCCTACGTTTCTGTCTTCGTTTCTATCTATGCCTTCGCGGCCTTTATTCCGTAGTCTGCGGGATTGGCTATTCCTTCGAGCTTGCCGATCTGTGAGAAGTCATTTTGGGTGATGACGCTGTCCATGTTGGTGTCTGGGAATCTAAGGTTTTTGACGACGTGTACCTGGTTTGGCGTACCCTTACCATCGGTATCCATGATCCAAGCAAGGAAGCCGCCCGAGAATTTCGCAAGGCTACCAATCGGGTAGAGGCCATACACTTGGATGTATTCCACCAGCACCGTTTTGTCATAGGCGGTGTCCGCATCATGGATTTGCCGATACGCGTCAAGGGGGGAGCGGGGTGGTAGGCCGTTACGCGCATGCATCAACTTGTTGACCGCCTTGATTACCGTGACCAGCCGAATCAGTTCTGAAAGTTCTTCGCCGCGTTTGCCCGCCGGGTATCCGGAGCCGTCAAGGCGCTCGTTGGCCTGTTCGATGACCTCGCGGCAGATAGGGCTGGGCACCCACTCAAGTTCATGAAGTTTATCGAGCAGCGCCTTCACGTGGCCTTTGAGGATCGTCTTCTGTGTCGGGTTCATGTTCATTTTGAGGGATGGCAACTGAGCACTGATCAGCAACGGCTTGCCCATTGTATGAAGCAAGGCACCCAGCACGGCTTCACGTATCTGGGGGTCATGTGGATCACGCGTCAGCGTGAGGTCGGCTAGTTGTCCCGCCACTTGGACGGCATGTCTAACCCAGTCCGGTTCGTCGCGAAGAAATGCCAGGGCATACAGGAAGGTCTTGCGGTCCTGCTCAACCAGGTAGCGCAGCGTGTCCACGCAATCGTAGAACATCTGATGAGGAAACGAGTGGCGAGTCTTCATGTACATTAGCCCCACCTGAAGCTGATGGGCCACCTCCATGACACCGCGCTCCATTGGTGACTGTCGGGCGATCCTGTCACGTTCCGTTGCTTCTCGTTGCAGAATCTTCTTCTCCTTGGCCCCGGGAATGAACAGGGGCGAGTGTTGGGTCAGCTTGGCGTTGGTGCCGGTGCGGTAAGCGGCTTCTCGCTCCGATTCATTGACGTATCGCAATAGTGACTCTGTCTGCGATGCCGACATGTCGATGAACTGGAGGCCAACGACCGCATAGCCATGCTTGCCGAAGGGGCGGATATGACGAATATTACCTTCGGCGAAGAAACTATCACCGTTGGGGAACTCTAGCGTTAACCCAGGGATTGCTTGATCCGTGTCTATCGCAATGCTGTCAGCTAGGTCAATGTCGATCATGCAGCCTCCCAGCGAGAGGTTGCGCAGTTGCCCCGGCACATTGAGCTCATGGAGGTATACTTCGAGGTTGACGCGGGCATGCATACCAAGAATGAAGGGAATTCGCACCGACCCTCGGTTTTCCTTCACGAATATCGATTCGGGTAGCTGGCACTCAAGGCGGTACTGTGTGCTGTCAGTCTTGAGAGACTTGGCAGTGATGTTGCTGAGGCTGTAAGTCTCGCGGCCGACGGCCTGGGAGCTTTTCAGAGTTTCCAGGTCGAAGCTCAGTCCGCCGCGAGCCAAATATGCTTCGATATCCGAACCGGTATATTCCACCTCTAACACCAGCCGCCCCGTGTCTAGGTCCAGCTCGGTGACTTCCGCTTTCAGTGGATAGGCCATGTCGTGGGCATAGACCGATAATTCATGGCTGTGCTGGAGAAGTGAGCGAATCACGTTCGCAGGTGGATTCACGGTCAGACTGGAAGCGGCCATAATCTATACCTGTGCATTTGACAATATTTTTTATTTGTATATTAAGGAAATACAAAGATTGCCTATACCACTGGATGATACCTGCTTTGTCGGGCAGAACAATCAGTCTTTGCGAAAAATGCTCACCATGCGGTGGTCTGAGAATAATAAGAACTATGTTGGTTTCTGGTCCTTGGCAGACGGGCTATCCAGAGTGATTATCTTGCAAAGTATCTATCCATGAGCCTGATGTCGATATTCCCCCTTGGCCGCATGTGGCTCTTCACTTATCCAGTGGGCGATCGTGGCTAGCGTTCTTTCTAGTGGCGCCTGCTGAGAGATTAGCTCGTGAGCATGCTGCTGAGTTTCTAGCATGGTGAGGTCATCTGTCACATGTGAGCTCCGAAGCACACGGGCACTGAGGCCCCACGCGGGCTGTTAGGGCATGTTTTTATTAATGTTTTTTTATGTTACGAAGAAGGTTGCGTCAGGGCAATCACGACATGGCGCAATAACCTTTGGCCAGAGAGCTATCCGCTAATGAGCTCTCGGCGGTGACTGACCTTAGGCGCCACATCGCCATGCCCTTACCCTACATGGGCATTGAGCGGGTAGTATGGCCGTCAACAAAGCGAATCCCTATAACTAAGCCTTCACTCGCACGCAATCCTGCGAATGGCTGTCTTTAGGCGTGTCCTCGAATGCGGTGCTTGCTGTGTTTCGTTGCGCTTCGGTTGTCGTCAATTCGTCGAACACTGCCATGCCCAGGGCGTAGTCCATACCCTCCGTCGCAGAGCCTCGGGTGGGACCTTGCTCCGTTTTTTCTGACAGCTGAGCCGATCTCCCTAGAGCGAAGCAATGTGACCTGAGAGATGACGCCGGCCTGTTTTTACCTGATACTTCGTGTGCCCAAAAGCCGATTCAGATTCGGTTCCTAGTCACTGGGATACCCTGGGTTATCTGCCAGCAAGGCTTTCGGCAGGCCCTACGCGAGAAGCCTTCATTGATCATCAAAGCACTCTGGGCCCGTTTGATCGTGGCCACACTCCTGCCCGTGGCGTTGGTCACCGTGACGCTGACGCCGATTTTTACCTCGCACCTCGAGGAGCGAGTCGATAGCTCACGCCGGTCGGCCGCAGTACTGCTCGAGTCCGAGTATGACATGTTACTCCAGAGTATGAACGAGAGCTTCAACCAGGTGTTAGCCACTGCGGAATATTCGCTACTGAGTCGCTTCCTCTCACAGCAAACTTCTTCCCAAGCCCCGGCTTGGGGGCTAGCGGCCCAAAACGATTGGGAGGAGCTGAGGGCATTGTTCGACACACTGTTGTCCCACTTTGGTCGCTATACCCGTTTGACAGTGATCGATACCGCCGGACGTGAGTGGTTCGCTTCCTCAGTGGCACCTCAACTGCCAAGGCCTCCAGTGATCGGTGAGCGTTCGATACCGGCCTATCAGGCGGCTATGGGGCTGCCAATGAGCGATTTGTACGTCTCACCGCCGCGCTTGGGTGCCTCCGGGAAGGCGTTGTCGCCAATAACCACTGTGCTAGACATCGCCACGCCGATTATCGATCATCAAGGAAGGCGCCTTGGGGTGCTTCTTTTTACTCTTGATTGGTCGCATATTACCGCCTCTCTGCCACATGCTGAGGATAGCGGGCGCAGTGAGGCACTGCTGGTAGATGCTCAAGGTAAGTGGCTGCTACCTGACGGCGATCGTCAGAGTGAACGATTCGGACGCCCGCTGACAGAATACTGGCCTGGCGCCTGGGCGGTCATGTCGGCGCGTACCCTGGGCACGGTTGACCTGGAAGAGAATATCCTTGCTTTCCTTACCCATGACATCCATACCCAGCACTATTCCAGCCTAGCAGGCACGATCATCAGCGACCCAGGAACCCAGCCTTGGCGTTTCGGGATCCTGATGCCACGGCCCAGCCTGTTGGGGCTACTCACGGAGAGTCCTGTTCAGCTGCTGGCCATTGCTTTGGTTTATTTGATATCGGTGGCCTTCGGCGTGTTTTGGGTGCTAAGTGATCATCGGCTTCGTGCGCTGCGGCAGCGTGCTTTGGCGTTTTCCCGTGAGGCCCGCCAGTATGCTGGCGAGGTACAGGACCTTTATGAGCATGCTCCCTGCGGCTACCACTCGCTGGATAGCCATGGCCGGGTCGTCAAGATCAATCGCACCGAACTTGATTGGATAGGCTATCGTGCCGATGAAGTGGTGGGTAAGCGTCTCTATCGAGACTTTGTTACGCCGGCGACGCGCGAGGCATTCGACGCGGCTTTCCAGCAGGTTCTGGGCCAGGGCCAGGAGGGCGCAGTCGAATGCGAGCTGTTGTGTGGAGATGGTTCCATCTTGCCCGTGGCGATTCAGGCGACTGCTCAGGTCACTGAAGAAGGGTTCCAATACTCCCGTGCGATGGTCTTCGACCTGCGCGAGCGAAAGCAACTGGAGGAGCGACTCGCCAAGCAGGCACTGACCGACCCTCTTACTGGGCTGGGTAACCGTCGATTCTTGGAGGGGCAAGCCGCCATGGAGGTCGCACGTGCAGAGCGCCACAGATGCCCCCTGAGCTTGATTGGCATTGACCTTGACCACTTCAAGCGCATCAACGATACCTATGGTCATGACGTTGGTGACCAGGTACTGCAGAGCTTTGCCAAGACGGCGAGCAAGGTGCTGCGCGACGGGGACGTACTGTGTCGCATGGGTGGCGAGGAGTTCGTGGCGCTGCTGCCGTATACCAGCTGCGAACAAGCCATTCAGGTAGCAGAGCGTCTTCGCCGTGCGGTAGAAGCGAGCCCGATCTATGTCGGTCACGATGCGTCGGAGAATGGGATGCTGGCATATTCGGCTTCGCTAGGCGTTACACTGGTCAGTACTGATGAAGCTTCGTTGAATCCCGCCATCAAGCGTGCCGACCAAGGGCTCTATATGGCCAAGCAGGCCGGGCGCAACAAGGTCTGCCGGGCATAGCTGGAAGATAGTAGTGCTTGGTTAAGGCCACTTCGCTGAGCCTCTTCTCACCCTTTGTTTGGATGGCTGGAAAACTGTCAGCTTGCCTAGCGCATGACAGTCGTGGTGATGAAGCGAGTGGGCTGATGGAGACGGCAACGCCCCGTTAGGCCTTGGTTGAAGCTTGTGCCCGCTTAGTGAGCCAGGTGGTGAGGCTGTCCAGCGGCATGGGCCTGGCTAGCAGAAACCCCTGGAAGACTTCGCAACCCAGCGACATTAGATAGTCATGCTGTTCCGCTGTTCCGCTGTTTCGATGCCTTCGGCCACTACTTTGAGGTCTAGCTCCTGAGCCAGCGTGATCACGCCATGGCAAATGGCCGCGTTTTTATTACTTTTGATAGCATCTTGTACAAAGCTGCGGTCGATCTTTATCTTGTCGATAGGCAGGTCACGGAGATAGCTCAAACTGGAAAAGCCGGTGCCGAAGTCATCGATAGCGGTGCTTATCCCCATGTCGCTCAAGGCATTGAGGATAGAGATAGCGCCATCCGTATCGTGCATGAGAATTCCTTCGGTCAGTTCCAATTCAAGATGCTCCGGAGGAAGTCCGGCTTCATCCAGCGCACTCTGTAAAGAGCTGAGAAAGTGGGGCCGGTGGAACTGAATGGGAGATAGGTTGATCGCCATGCGCCCTTTCAATAGCCCTTGGTTTAATAGTTGACGGGCGTCCTGGCAGGCTTGTCGTTTGATCCAGTGGTTTAGCGGAATGATCTGGCCGGTTTCTTCGGCGATGGGAATAAAGGTCGCCGGTGAGATGAGCCCCTTGGTGGGATGAAACCAGCGCACTAGCGCTTCCAGACCATCCACGTTGCCTTCCCGGTCCAGCAGGGGTTGGTAGTACAAGCGAAGATGGCCATGCCTGATGGCCTCCTGGAGGTCACTCCGTAACGTCACTCGCTGGTTGAGTTTCCTGTCGAGATCTTCGGTAAACAGCTGATAGTTATTCCGGCCCCGCTGTTTGGCCTTGTACATGGCCATGTCGGCATACCGAAGTAGCCGTTCCGGCTCATCGAGCCCGCCCCGATTTATGGCGATCCCGATGCTGGCCGAAACATGCAGCTCGTGCCCACTGACGCGATGCGGCTTGTTGAGGTCTCTTAATATTCTACTGGCGACCTCCTCTGCTTCGGCAGAGTGGTTTAGGTTGGGAAGCAGCAGCACGAATTCATCGCCGCCAAGACGGGCAAGGGTGTCGCTAGCTCTAAGACCCTGGCGCAGTCGGTCCCCAATATTGATCAGCAGTTGGTCGCCTACCTTATGGCCCAGGGTGTCATTGATGGGCTTGAACTCATCTAAATCAACGAACAGCACGGCCAGCATCCGGCCATTTCGGGCTGCCAATTCAATGTCATGAGCCAGATGGTCATTGAACAGGGCGCGGTTACCGAGGCCGGTCAGTGCGTCGTGGGTGGCCTGGTGCGCGAGCTCATGTTCTTGCTGCTTACTCTCTGAGATATCGTTAATGATGCTGATGACATGAGTAATGGTCTCGTTGGCATCTCTCACTGGCGACAGGAACAATTGGTTCCAGTAGGGGGAGCCATCGCGTCGATAGGTACGCAGAGTCGCCGACAGGCTGGTGCCGTCACGGATTGCGGCATGAATCTGTTCGTTGTGCTTGGCATCGTTCTCGTCAACGTTCAGAAAGACGGGAGGGTGGCCGATCACGTCTTGCGCCAGATAGCCGGTAATGCGGGTAAACGCGGGGTTCACGTATATCACTGGTAAGTGGTCTTCGCGCACGTCGACGATCACGATGCCGTTGCTGCTGGCCTCGAGGCTGCGCTCGAGGATGTGTAACCGCTCTTCGTCGGCGACCCGGGCGGTAATGTCTTTAGCAATGCCGAAGACGCCGTCTACCTTGTCATTGACGACGCTGGGCACGAGTGTCACTTCCAGATCTTTGGGCGGTCCCCCGCTAGCTGACAAACGCATCGCATAGCTACTGGGAAAGCCGTTGGCGGCGCGCTGGAACGCTATCTCAGTGCGTTCGATGTCCTGCTGTGAACAAGTCGGCTCACTGATGACAGACCGAAAGTGATGACCGATTAGATTCTGCTGTGATAACCCCACGATAGTTTCGGTGACGGGATTGAGGCTCTCGTACACACCGTCGCGTGTATGGACGAAGACTGCGTCTGGATGCTGGGTAAATAACGAACGGAAGCGCTGTTCACTGCGAGCCAGGGCGGCGGACTGTTGATCCCGGGCAGCCACCAAGGCGCGACCAACCATCAACTGGTAGGAGAATATCAAGCTCAACAGGCCAAAAACTACCGGCAAGGCGCCAGGCAGGCTGGTTATTGACGGTGGTCCAGCCAGTGCTTTGAGGGTGACGCTTGGGCCGCCTGGTAATGTCCACGTGCGAGACGTAATGATTCGCTGGGCGATGCCTTCGTGCCAATCTTTAGGCATCAGCGTGCCCCATTCGCTGCCTTGTGAGGCGAAGGTAATGGAGAAGCTGCCTGTATCCAGATGACGCTGCAGGGCGACGATTTCGGCAAAATCGATGACGGCCAGCATGGTGTTCTCACCATCCAGTGTCACCGCCAAGAGGCCAAGACTGTCGCGCTGAGAATCGGGGAAGCGCCAATTGATATGTCGGCCAAGCTCCCTCTGCTGACGAACCCAGTCAAGCGTTGCCGGGTCCGTTTGCTGGTCCATCAACCACCGCAAGTCATTCGTTTCGCGTCCGGCATGCCAGTGGTTTTGTCCTTGGGGCCCTTGGTAGGCAAGAGCCTGCAAGCTAGGTTCGTCCTTGAGATAAGTGCGGGTTTCTACTTGCCAAAGCTGCCGGGCAACCCTCTCGTCTTGGCCGCTCAAGGCTTGCCAGCGAGCGGCAAGCCGTTCGATCAAGCGTACTTTGGTCTCGATTTGCTGCTCCATACCGTCGGCGGTATTGCTGAGTAGTTGGTCCGCAGCGTCAACCCGGGCGCTGTACAGTACCCAGCTGCTGACCAACCAGACGACAATACTGGCTGTGACACCTAGCATGCCGCTAATGATAGCGGTGCGAGGCAGCGAAAGTGCGGGTGCCATTTGCTGATGGCCAATGATCAGCAGGCCTGCGCCCAGTAGCAAACAAAATACGCTACCCAGCGAGGTTATTTCTGCGAACGGCGTCAGCGGCGCCTCGGTCGTCAGCGGATACGTCAGTGTGGTGGCGCCAATCCCTACCGATAGCCAGCCGGCCATGCGATAAAGGCGCCACGTGTGCGTCGATGTCGGTGGCATCTGATAACAGAGCCCTGCTATCACAACCAAGAAAGCGGGTAGCGGACTCAACAGGGCATGGCGGGTGAGCCATGAAAGACCGCTCTCCGTCACCGGAGCTAGCAGGTGGTGGCTGAGGCTGTAGCCGCCTAAGATGATGAGTGAGCCACCGATCAGGCGTCGCCATCGTGGCTTATCTCTGAGCAGGGCAAGCATCCCAAGACTGACGAGCAATACGGCGATAGCGCCGCCCGCCTTTAACCGCCATTGAGGCGGTAGCGGCATGTATCCCAAGAGATCGAACAGAAGACTGCTGGCACCCACCAGAAAGCTGCTGGTCAGTAAAATTAGCAGCCAAGCCTGGATATCGAAGTGGCGGTGACTCTGCTCCATCAAGTGGTGATGTCCTTCGGCTTGTGGGTCGAGGGTGAAGCATGCTGATGCGGGTAAATGGTGAAGCGGCCTGCCGACCTATCCGTCGGCACTCATCCCCATAAGATATCGCCCTTTATACACGCGTAGGATCAAGGCGCAACTGAAGCTAACAGCCTGTGCAGGTCTGAATGATTGAGTGGCTTTTGCTTGCTCAAGAAAACTGCATTGTTGGGTGGGGCAACCCCGTGATTGATATGGGGTCAGGTGGTCCACCAAATGGACCTTACCAGTAAACCCAGGACCAGAGTGGCTGACACGCTGAGTAGGGTGCCCAGAAGCACATACTCAGTGAGCTTGCGATCGCTGCTTTCGCGCAGGTCGCCGAAGCGCAGCACTGACTTGGCGGTCAGCAGGAAGCCCACTGCCGTCAGTTCGTCCAATAGCACCAGTGTCAGCACTAGGAAGCGCTCGAGCATGCCGATTCGAGCCCCGGCAGCAGCGAGTGTTCCGGGGTCGTTGACCTCATCGCTCCATGGGCGCATGGCCAGGGCGATGGCAATGGCCATCGGTCGGGTCACCAGTAGGTAGGCGCCGGCCAGTGTCAGGGCGTGTGGGGTGGTTATCCAGGTGGCGACGTCCAAGAGAGGCTTTAGACTGCCTAACCAGGTGAGCCACAATCCGAGTAGCACCAGCAGGTGTAACAGCTGGTCGATTAGGAACCACTCTAACCGGTTTGAATCAAGGTGCGCCTTGCCAAGGTCGATCAGTGCATGGCTGATCGCTATCAGAAGCGTGCCGACCAGAATGATGCCCGGTCCGCTGCCAGCGAACGTGAGTACCAGAGCCGTGAGCAAACCGTGCAGACATGCATGCCAGTAAAGGGCAGGCGACAATTGCTTGTGTCGCTGTTTGGAGTCGACCCATCGGCGCGGCTGAAGTAGAAAATCGCCACTCAGGTGCGCTAGCACCAGGCCAAGCAATGTTGCCATTTCAGGTGAAGTCATTGGGCAGGTTGCTCCGTGGCCAGGCGCTGTTGGAAAAAGTCCAGAGTATCGGCGAGCATGACCCAGCGGGCGGCGCCCAGGCGCTTGTGTACGCTTGGCTGGCGGATGC
>CETM01081948.1_pt1 | contig 47557 bp, 52 predicted proteins | sample 361451 | NCBI WGS metagenome assembly CETM01 (sample SAMEA2622690, study PRJEB7988) | marine metagenome | isolation source: saline water (ENVO:00002010), including
TTAACTTAAAATAACCCTATGCTGTTTTTTAAAGGCTAATGGCGTTATATTTTCTTGTTTTTTAAAAAAGCGTATTAAATGGGTTGAATTGGGAAAATTAAATTCTTTAGCAATTTCTGATAACGTTTTTGTTGTTTTTAAAAGTGCTTTTTTAATGTTGATAATAATGGATTGGTTAATCCAAAAACTTGCTGGATGTCCGGTTTCTAATTTGACTCGTTCATTAAGATAGTTTGGATTAACAAATAATAATGATGCGTATTCTTTTACAAATCGTTTTGTATTTGTATCAGAGTCAATTAAAGCATTAAACTCATCAATCAAATCAGATTGTTTTCTTGTTTTTGTTTGTTTTGATTTTTTGAGTCTAGAATGATTAAATAATTGTTGTATTTGTATTAATAAAATAACGGTATAACTGCTGATAATAATATCTTGATTAATTTTAGATTTTTTTTGTGGTTTTAGCTCTGCTTGTATTTGTTGTATGGATTTCATGATGGCTTTAACATCATCAACAAGGTGGTATCCTTTTGCGTATACGGATTGAAAGAATTTGAATTGTGATAAGGCTATATTATTATTTAATTTAATCTCGTTATTATCAATGGCTATAAATGAATATTCCGTTTCTTGTGTTGGTGAAAATTGGTGCATTTGACCGGGCCTTAAAAAAAATAATTGGTTGTCTAGGACAGGATATTCTTTAAAATCAATGTTATGGGTACCACCTCCTTTTTTTATTACTAAAATTTCATAATGTGTATTCCTGTGGATGTAATTGGTTGGTTGATAGTTGTGAGTATATGATTTTGAACGAATGGTTTTAGATGCATCTTTTATAATGTTTGAAAATTCGAATTTAGATTTTATTAAATTGTTCATAATTAAGGTGTTGTTTTATTTCTTTTCCTATGTATTATACATGATAAATGATCATATTTAATGTTTTAGTTTTCAATTTTATCTTAGTTTTTAAAATAACTTTGACTCTTTATGTTTATCATTTAAAATAATAGTAATGTCATTTTAATATTAATTAAAAGAGGGAAAGTATGAGTAAGCAGAAAACACTTGCTGATGAATTTAAAATACAGTTTGTAAAGCCAAAAAATTGGGAATGTACGGATGGACATGTTGTTGAACATAAGCCTTATAAAAAGTATTTACGAACAGATATTAAAGATATTTTTGAATCAAAAGGTATTATTGATCCTTATTTAAGGCAACGAGAAATTGTTGCTCAAGTGTACCCATTTAAGATTAATCAACATATTATTGATTTAATTGATTGGGACCACTATCATTTTGATCCTTTATTTCAATTAACTTTTCCCCAACCTGATATGCTTCTTCCTGATGAATTGATTAAAATTGAGCAGATGTTAGATGATAACTGCTCTCGGGAACAAATAGCTGATGCTATATCTGATTTAAGAAGTGATAAAAATCCTGCTCCTGCTAACCAGGCTTCTAATCGCCCTATTATTTTAGAAGAAGATCACTCTTATGAATGTGAGGGATTACAACATAAGTATACAAAAACGTGTTTAATGTTTCATCGTAACGCTCAGACATGTCATGCTTATTGTACCTATTGTTTTCGTTTTAATCAGTTTGTTGGTAAAGATAAATTTTTAGAACAAGATACGGTTAATTTACATAAATATTTAAAACAGCATAAAGAAATTTCTGATATTTTAATTACGGGAGGAGATCCTGGTACAATGAAATCAGATGTTTTTAAAGAAATCTTAGAGCCGTTAACAGAACCTGATTTTAAACATATTAAAAATGTAAGAATGGGAACCAAAGCGTTAACCTATCATCCTTATCGATTTTTAACTGATCCGGATGCTGATTCCTTGTTAGAGTGTTTTGAGAATTTTATTAGTCATGGAAAACATGTATCTATTATGGCTCATTTTAGTCATTTTAATGAAATAACTCGTCCTACTATCGAAGCTGTTAAGCGGTTACGTAAAGTAGGTTGTAATATTCGTACTCAGGCACCTATTATGCGTTATATTAATGATAATCCTTTAGTTTGGTCTACAATGTGGGAAAAACAAGTTCAATATGGAATGATTCCATATTATATGTTTGTTGCTAGAGATACGGGTCCTCAATGTTATTTTGAGGTTCCTTTAGCAAAAGCTCTTTATATTTTTTCTGAAGCACGTAAAAAAATGTCAGGTTTATCGCATACTGCACGTGGTCCTTCTATGTCATCTGGGCCTGGAAAAGTGTGTGTTTTAGGAAAAGAAAGAGTGGCTGGTGAAGATGTTTTTGTCATGAAGTTTTTGCAAGGTCGATTAGATTCTTGGTGTGATCGAGTGTTTTTTGCTAAATATGATGAAAAGGCTACTTGGTTGGATCAATTGCAACCTGCTTTTGGTGAAAAAGAATTCTTTTTTGAAACAGAATACCGCGATTATTTAGCAACAAAGAAAAATATGGTGGCACAATGTCAGTCATAATTCCTTTAACTGATATTAATCCAAATCATACGAAGGATATCGAGTTAGAGCCAGAATTAGCGCTTTTTGTTAAATCATCACAATGGCCTCAGGAGATACAGGCCTTATTTTTTGATTTTTTATATTCTAATGTTGAGCATGCTTCAAAACTAAATTTGTTATTTTCTAATACAGATTTTTTACATCAATGTATACCATTGATTGCTTATAGTGAGTTAATTGAGTCTTTTATTATTATTTATTCAGATCAAACTCAAGAACCACCAGAACCTGGTGAACCAGGATCTGTTTTGTCGTATTTTCGCTCATACGGATACGGAGAAAATGTTTTATGTTCTGACTGTTATGGGCAGTTATCCTGTTCATCGTGTTCTGTTGAAGTTCATAATGGTATTCCTGAAAATAAGGAACCTCGTGATGAAGAATATGATATGTTAGATATCGATAATGAAAAACCAGCAACAGAGTATTCGCGGTTAAGTTGTCAGACTTTGGTTGGAAAGACACCATTGATATTAACTATTCGTAAACCTATTAATAGTTAGTTAATTTTTTTTTGTCTAGTTTCTTACTAGTGGGTGCTTTTGATTAAAAGATAATAAAAGTATATTTCTTGCTAATGTGTTTACTTAGTTTGTTTTACATAGAGATAAAATTGTCTCGTAAGGAAACAACGATGCGTGGCCATCACTCCAGTTGATACCTAGAGCATAATTTCCAACAGGGTTCATTGATATGGGATATATATCGTCAGCAATATCACTGGGTTTTATCAGCGGTTTTCCAGTAAATTCGTCACGAGATAAGGCACTTCTACATTCTAGTCTTAGTGTCTTTGGAGGTATAAAATATTCTTGATTATCTTTTACAATAATAATGCCATCTTTTTTGTTGTATCCAATTTGCGGTAATTCGTTTTTTGAATGTTTTATAATACTAATTTCTTGAATAATTTTGTTAGTAAACTCTATTATTTTTTTGCTTGAAGATGATGTTTTATGTTTTTCTATATAGGGTGTTCCATGATCAGAACAGTTTGATATATCAGGGTTTAATTCAAGTTGTAACGTTTGTTTAAATCCAAATTCATGTGTTAATCTATCTAAAGCTCCTTTACCAAATGGAAAATGTTTTTGATTATCAATTTCTAAGTAACTCATATTTTCAACGACTCCCACTACAGGTACTTTTAAGTTATCAAACATTTCAATGCCTTTTACCACATCAATAAAACTAATATGTTGTGGTGTTGTTACAATTAAGGCTGCTGTGATTGGAATTAATTGGCATAGTGTTATTGGAATATCTCCTGTTCCAGGAGGCATATCAATTATCAGGTAATCAAGTTCTCCCCACGCTGTTTGTGTTAAGAATTGACCTATAATTTGAGTAACCATGGGACCTCTTAATATAGCGGGGCCTTCTTCTGATTGTTCTAAGGCATAGCCAAACGACATACATTTTATGCCGTTATAATCGATAGGTCGAATATCGTTTCCTTGCATAATAAGTTCTTGCTGAGTACGAATCATGGTTGGTAAACTTGGTCCATATACATCGGCATCAAAAATGCCTACTTTTGCACCACTTTCTTTTAAACTATAGGCTAAATTTACAGATACAGTTGACTTACCTACCCCACCTTTACAACTCGATACGGCAATAATAGAGGTGATCTTTTTTAGGTTTTCTTTATCGGTACTGGTAATTGAGTTTTTTTTAGTTTGAGCACCCATTGTAACTGTAACAGATTTAACTCCTTTTATAGCTGACACTAAGTCTTCTGCCTGTTTTTTAAACATATCTTTTACAGGGCATGCTGGTGTTGTTAATTCGATGGTAAATGCTACATTGCCATTTTCGATTGTTAATTTTTTAATAAAGTTTAAAGAGACGATATCCTTATTTAGATCGGGATCTATAATTTTAGATAATTCATTTAATACTTCTTTTTCCATTTGGCTAGTATACCCTTAGTTTTGTTTTGTTCCAAGTATAGGCGGTTTTTCTATTAGAATTACTCTTTTTTTTTTGATATGATTAGCTTAGTTTTAATATATTTTTTGGAGGAAGATTATGTCTACACAAGAAGCAACGGCAATATGGAATGGAAGTTTAAAAGAAGGAAATGGCTCTTTTAGTTTACCAAAGGCTGGTTATACGGGTGATTTTTCTTTTGCTACTCGATTTGAAAACGCTGATGGAACAAACCCTGAAGAGTTGGTTGGTGCTGCTATTGCCAGTTGTTATTCGATGTTTTTATCTGCTTTATTAACTAATAATGGTTTTGAAAATAAGCATATTGATACACGTTCTACGGTTACTTTAGATCGAGATGATACGGGTCCTGTTATTACAGATATTTCCTTAACGGTATCGGCTGATGTGGGTGGTATTTCAAATGATCAATTTCAAGGATATGTGCAAGAAGCTATCCAGAAATGTCCAATTTCTCGTTTGTATGCCAGTGTTAATAAAACGGTTAATGCACAGCTTTTAACTGCTAGTAACTAATTGTTTTAATAATTAAAAAATAAGGGGGGGAATTTATTTATCGGTTAGAGCTAGGTATTGGATCATCGGATTCTATCAAATTATTAGTTGCTTTTGTTTTAATTTCAAAATTTTTATTTACATAATATCCATAATTTTTATGTAATATATCTTTTTTATCTATTGGTGTTGTTGGTATATTTTTTTCTTTTTTCTTTTGTGGCGGCGTTACAGGTGTTTTTGTTTTTATTTGTTGAATATGAGTTATATTTGGAATCATTTATTATATCTTCCTTTTTTGGTTGATCATAATTGCTGCATCAATAGCACCATATGTTAAAATCATATTTGCTCCTGCACGTTTGATGCTTAGTAAGGTTTCGTATAGGGTATCTTCATAGGATAAAAACCCTTTTTCAGCAGCGGCTTTTATCATGCTATATTCGCCACTTACGTGGTAGGCTGCTATGGGTAAGGTGGTATGTTCTTTTATATCTCTGATAATATCACCATACTGTGAAGCTGGTTTTATTAAGATGATGTCTGCTCCTTCTTTTTCATCAAGTTGTACTTCTTTAATAGCTTCTAGTCGATTTGCTGGATTCATTTGATAAGTTTTTTTATCACCTTTTTTTGGTGTTGATTCTAAGGCATCTCGAAAGGGTCGATAAAAAGATGAGGCATATTTAGCACTATAACTCATGATTAATGTGTTGTTAAATTGAGCATTTTCTAGTGTTTCTCTGATTACTTTTATTCTTCCATCCATCATATCTGATGGAGCAATGATATCTGCCCCCGCTTTGGCTTGATACAGTGCCATTTTGGATAAGATTTCTATTGTTTCATCATTTATGATTTTATCATTTCTTACTAAGCCATCATGCCCATCTGATGAATAGGGATCTAAGGCGACATCTGAGATGATTAAAAGTTCGGGAAATGTGTCTTTAATTTTTGATATAGCTTCATAATAAAAATTATTAATATTTAGTGCTTCACTTGCTTTTGAATTTTTTTTCTCATCGTGAATTCCAGGAAACAAAGCACAAGCTGTAATGCCTTGATCGATTATTATCTTACAGTGTTCAATAGCAGATTGTATTGTATGCCGATAAATTCCTGGCATTGAATAGATTGGTTCTTTCTCAGTGATTGTTTCATTAATAAAGATTGGCATAATTAAATTGTTTACGGATAAGCTTGTTTCACTTACTAAAGATCGTATAGCTTGATTATCTCTGAGTCGGCGTGGTCTTTGGTGTTGGATCATGGTGTTTTGTTGTAGTTTTGTTTCAGTGTTTGATGGAAGTCTTTTTGATAGGCATATAATGCTGGAGAACCACCTGTATGGATAAAGATAATTGTTTCATCGGAGCTAATACTATTTTTTCGAATTAAATCGATCATACCTGCTAATGCTTTTCCTGTATATACGGGATCTAAGAGAATGCCTTCTGTTTGGGCTAATATTGTTACGGCTTCAATCATTTCAGGTGTAGGCATACTGTAGCCGTTACCGATATAATTATCATCAATTAAAACATCTTTATGATTTATGTTAGTGTTGGCTTGTAATAAACGTGCTGTTTTTGATGCTAATGAACGAACGAGTTCTGTTTGTTCTATTTTAGAACGCATTACGCTTATTCCCAGACATTTTATTGGTGTTTTAGTTATTTTGATACCTGTTAATAAGCCAGCATGAGTTCCTGAACTTCCGCTGGTGCAAATAATGGTTGATGGATTTATAGCTAATGTTTTAATTTGATTTTTAATTTCATAAAAACAATTTACATAACCTAATGATCCAATTTCATTAGAGCCTCCTCCTGGTATTATGTAAGGAGTCTTTCCTTGTTTTTTTAATTCATCGGCCATTTTTTTCATGATAGCTTGGGTGTTTTCTTCTTTTTTGGCTAGTGTTGTCGATGTTGCACCTAATAGTTGAAAGAGAAAGTTGTTGCCGCTAGCTTCTTGGTCAAATGTATTTGGAATTCGTTCTTCTAGAACAAGATGACATTCGCAGTTTTCTCGGATAGCAGCCGCTAAGGTGAGACGGCAATGATTGGATTGAATAGCACCGCAGGTGATGATTGCAGTTGCTTTTTTTTCAATAGCATCAGCCATCAAAAATTCTAACTTACGTGTTTTGTTCCCCCCTCCTGTTAAGCCCAACATATCATCTCGTTTGATGTAAATTTTTGGTGATTTTTTTCCAAGAAATAATTCTAATTTATGGGCACGTTCTAACGGTGTTTCGTAAGGTGTGTAATTTTGTTTTTTAAATGATGATAAATCTAACATAATTAATACTCTTATTTTAGTAGATTTCTGTGTCTTTTGAAACCTCTTTGATTATGGCATAATAAAGCTGTTATGACATATGAGTCTGTTTTTGAATCACGTGATAGTATTGAGCAGGTTGAAGAATCCTCAAGTTTTGCACCTAAATTTGACAAGGATGGCTTAATCCCTGTTGTTACAACCGATTATACGTCTGGTGATGTTCTTATGCAGGGGTTTATGAATCAAGAGGCTTTGATTAAAACCTTAGAATTAGGACAAGCGGTTTATTTTTCTCGTAGTCGAAAGGTGCTTTGGCATAAAGGTAAGACTAGCGGATTATATCAAATAGTTAAAGAAATACGTATTGATGATGATCAGGACTGTATTTGGTTACGTGTTGATGTTCAAGGTGGTGCTAGTTGTCATGTTGGGTATCGATCTTGTTTTTATCGTAGTATCCCTTTTGGTGATAAGTTTAATAAAGAATCTGTTAAACTAGAATTTGAAGAAACCGAAAAAGTGTTTGATCCAGAAGATGTTTACAAGGATGCACCTAACCCCACTATTTTATAATTATGTTAAAATGGTTTTTAATTTCTTTGATTCGATTATATCAATGGGTTATTTCTCCTTTTATAGGGTCTTGTTGTCGCTTTGAACCATCTTGTTCAGAATATGCTATTGATGCATTTAAAACCTATTCTCCTGTAAAGGCATTTTATTTAACTGTGAAACGTCTTTTATCGTGTCATCCTTGGTCTGATTTTGGTTATGATCCCCTACCCCATGATTCTCGATCATGACATTAAGTCTTTATAACACACGTTCCAAACAAAAAGAGGTGTTTAAATCATTGCGTGAGGGTGTTGTATCGATGTATGTCTGCGGGCCTACGGTTTATGATTTATTACATATTGGTAATTTTCGGGGGGTTATTTTTTTTAATGTCGTTCGGAATTGGTTGGAACATTTGGGCTACTCGGTAAAGTATGTTCTAAATTTTACTGATATTGATGATAAGATAATTGTTCGTTCTCAAGAAAAAAATATGTCTGCTTCTGAGTTAACAGAATATTATATTAAAGCATTTCAAGAGGATTTAAGTTTGTTATCTATTACACCTCATGATGTTACTCCTAAATGTACAGAGCATATGGATGATATTGTTACGTTTATTAAGGGATTGATTGCTAAGAATGTGGCTTATGAAGTGGATGGATCTGTTTTTTTTGCTGTGAATTCGTTTGAGTCTTACGGGCAATTAAGTGGTAAACAATTAGCTGATTTAGAAGCAGGTCATCGTGTTGATCCTCATCCTAATAAACGGAATCCTTTTGATTTTGTCTTATGGAAACCTGCTAAAGAAGGTGAACCTTGTTGGGAATCACCGTGGGGTGATGGTAGGCCAGGTTGGCATATTGAATGTAGTGCGATGTGTCATGCTCATTTAGGGGACAAGATTGATATTCATGGGGGTGGTATTGATTTGATTTTTCCACATCATGAAAATGAAATTGCTCAATCAGAGTGTTTTACTGAAAAATCCTTTGTATCTTATTGGATGCATCATAACTTTATTCGTTTTGGTGATGAAAAGATGTCTAAATCGTTAGGTAATGTGATTAAAGGGCGAGATTATATGACTACGTATGATCCTGAAATTTTAAAATATTTATTATTGAGTGTTCATTATCGTTCTGAGTTAAATGTTGATACGAAACAAACGTATCATGCAATTTCTGCTTTAACTCGTATTTATTCAGCGTTACGTGATGCACAAGCTATTATGGATGGGTGTGATACGGTTTCAGCTGATTTTAAGGCTATGATTAATGATTGTTATGATAAGGTTGCTAATGGTTTGAATGATGATTTTAATACCCCTGTTGTTTTTGCTGCTATTTTTGAATGTGTTCGTTCTTTTAATCATGAAGTAACAACTCGAAAAGTTAAGGATCCTTTGTTAAAGGGTGCTGCTACGTTATTTGTAAAATGTATTCAAGATTTAGGCCGTTATTTTAGTTTGTTTCAGCAATCCCCTACTGACTTTTTAAAGCGTTTAGATACTATTATGATTAAGGAATTAGATATTGATGTGGATTATGTTGAAACGTTGTTATCTGAACGATCACAAGCTCGGTTAGCTAAAGATTTTACTAAGGCAGATGATATTAGAGATTTATTGTTATCAAAACATGTTATCCTTCATGATGGTCGTGATGGTACGGTTTGGGAAGTTAATAAACATTTTAGTTGATTTGTCTGATTATTAGTTTGTTTTTACTTCTCTTTTTTATTTAGTTTTTATTTTTTTTACTTAAATCCTCTTTTTTTTATTTATTTTTACTATTATTTTTATTTATTTTGAAATTTTTCTGCTTTAAAACTCGATAACTATATAAATAATGTTATAAAAAGATAAAAATTATTTATTATTAGGAGTTTTTTTTATGAGTTTTTCATCTGGTGTTTCGGGGTATAAATCTTTTGAATCACCGACTAATAAAAGAGATAGAGACACAGAAAAAGAAAATGCCATACCTTCTAACCAAATAGGTACTACACAAGTAAACTCACCACCAACACTACCGGCATCATTATCATCAGTAATAGAACGAGCAACACCTAGAACACCAGCTAAAAAAAGATGTCGATTATCTGATTGTCCTGAATTATCTTTCAAAATAGGTTTTCTTAGCGTGTATCCTGAACTCTTTGCACAGGGTTCAGAGAAAAAAGTTTATAAAGCCAGTGCGCCGGGACTTCCGAACCTTGTTGCTCTTTCAACAAAAAATGTTGGGAAGAAATATAAAGACTCACAAAAATATCTTCCTGTATCTGAAGGGGGATGGTTTCATCCTTATGCTTTGGTAGGTGAGTTCTTGATACAAAATCGAGGTTCTCGTTTGTTTGATCTTAATGTTTGTTCTGCTTGGTCTGAATTTACACGTCAAGTTTATGATATTGGGTATATGGCATCTGGTTTAGAAGAAACTGGGTTAGTAGCGCATGATTTAAAATATGCTAATATGATAGATATTGGCCGGATTACAGCTAGGATTGATTCTCCTATTGGATTTAAAGATAATGATTGCTTATATCGTAGTAATTTGATGTACTCACGTTTTTTGGTTGGTACTCCTCTTTTTGAGAGTCCTTTATTAATAAAATCTAGTTTGGATGAGCAGGTTGTTTGGAGTGATTTTTTAAACTCTTTTCTACAATTGATAGACTCTCCTGATAAATCTAAGATAGAATCTAAGTTGGGAATTCTTCGAGATCATCGAGATGTGTCTCTTCGTAAGATTCGGTTAGGATTATTAGGTAATTTAAATGGTGTTAATATGTTTGCAGTGGGCTCTATTGTGTTGGGTGGTGTTTTAAGTGTTCTTAATCAGTCCTTAGGTAAGGAATTGAAATCATTTCAACATTGGCTTATGGATCCAGAGTTGAAAAAACAATGTTCACAGGAACTACATGGAGTGTCTCCCTATGGTGAGGATTATGATCGTTTAAAATGTTCGTTTCAAAATATCTCTCAAAATTTTTTAAAGGAATTCGACCATGCATTAAAACAATCTTTTTATTGTCATGAAATTAATAATATTTATTATAAGTATCAAAATCAATTTTTAAGCAAAATAGATCAGTATAAAGAATTGATTGAAGGTATAAATTTTAATTCGGTTATTGATACTAAAGTAGTTGGTAATTTGAAAAAAATTGCACTTGTTTCTATTGAAGCTATGACTGGTGATATTTCACCTAAACGTTTTGAAAGTGTTATGAGAGATATTTATGATAGCTCAAAAGGCGATGAAGTGTTTTTTAACAAAATGCCTTGTTCTAATAAATCTGAATTCCATTCTGAACTATGTTCTGCTACTCAGCTTTTAGATGATAGTGATACTTAATCTGTTGATTAAAAATTTAATAACAATTCATCATATGATGGTAAATTCCAATACTCAGCACTTATTCTTTTTTCTGCTGCATCTACATCCTCTCTGAGTGATAAGAGTAATTCTTCACCTTTTTCTGCTAATGTTTGTGCTAACTTAAAGCTGTCTTCTATAGACTCAGTTTTGCTTATAAATTTCTGGATATACGTTTCTTTTGTTTGGATACTTGAATATAGTTTTTCTAAGACATTTATATCTTTTTGAAGTGCTAATGAATCTATTTTAGCATTTAAGCTTTGAGTATAGGCTGTTGCTAGTTCGTTAATTTGTTTTGTTATAGCCGGTAGAATTTCTTTTCTTACTAATTCTAAGCCTACCTTAAGCTCAATCGTTTTTGTATTGCTAAATGCATCTAGTTTAATATCAACTCTAGATTCAATTTCTCGTTTTGTTAATATATTTAGCGATTCATATAACTCGATACTTTTTTTCTTTGATTCATAGTTAATGGCTTCGGGTGTTGTATCTGTTTGAAATAATTTTCTTTTTGTTGCTTCTTTATGCCATTCTTTTGAATAATTATTTCCTTCAAATCGAACTTCTTTTGTTTCAATTAATATTTCTTTGATAAGCTGATAGGCTTGTTTCTTGATATCTTTTTTTGTGTTTAATCGTTCAATAATAACTTTGTACCCATAGGCACATAACATATTTAAAACTTTTGCAGCGGCTGCTCCATTGGCCGATGCTCCTAGAGCTCTTAATTCAAATTTGTTTCCAGTAAATGCTATTGGTGATGTTCTATTTCGATCTGAATAGTCTTTTACTACTCTTGGCATTGATTCTAAACCATGATTTATATAATGAATTTCTTTTTCTGTAAATTTCTTAACACCTTCAATATGATCTAATAAATCAGTTAGATAACTTCCTAAGTAAACGGATAGAATGGCGGGAGGGGCTTCGTTCGCTCCTAATCGATATTCATTACCTGCATCTGAAATTGCAGCTCTTAGTAATCCAGCATGTTCTTTTACACCTAATAATACGGCTGATAGTGTCATCAAAAAAGATATGTTTTTTAACGGAGATCGTGATGGTTCTAAATAGTTTGTTCCTGTATTATCACCAATAGACCAATTCATGTGTTTTCCGGATCCATTTACATCAGCAAAAGGTTTCTCGTGAAATAACACTAAAAAGTTATGTTCTTGACCAATTCGTCTCATAATTTCCATCGTAAGTAAGTTATGGTCGATTGCTAAATTAATTTCTTCATATAATGGTGCTAATTCAAATTGATTTGGAGCCACTTCGTTATGCTTTGTTTTAATAGGAATTCCATATCGATATAACTCTTGGTCTAAATGATTCATAAACTCCATTGCTCTGGGTTGAATGGAACCAAAATAGTGATCTTCCATTATCTGTCCTTTTGAGGCAGATGTTCCAAAAATAGTACGACCACAAATTTGTAAATCTAGTCGCTTACTTGCTTTTTCGATTGGAATTAAAAAATATTCTTGTTCTAACCCTGAAAATACTTTGATTCGACGTGCTTGTCTATTTCCTAATAACTTTTGTAATTTAATGGCATAGTCATTTAATGTATGTGTTGATCGATTTAGTGGAGTTTTCATGTCTAAGGCTTCCCCTGTCCATGATAGATAAATTGAAGGAATGATTAATGATTTAGAATTTTTGTTTTCTCTTAAAAATACGGGAGATGTTGGGTCCCACGCTGTGTAACCTCTGGCTTCAAATGTTGAACGAATTCCTCCTGAAGGAAAGGAAGATGCATCAGGTTCAGATTGTATTAATTGCTTGGCATTAAAGGTTTCAATAATGTCTCCATGTTCATTATAGTCTAAAAAGGCATCATGCTTTTCAGCTGTTCCATTACGTTGCGGTTGAAACCAATGTGTAAAATGGGTTGCTCCGTTTTCTAATGACCATTCTTTGATGGCTCTTGCAATATCTTCTGCAATTGCTTCATTAAGTGATGACCCATTGTTTATGGTGTCCATAAACTCTTCGTATGTTTTAGGGTTTAGCCTTTGTTTCATTTCTTTTTTTGTAAAAACTAAATTTCCATAATTTGAAACAATTTTTCCCATTCTAAATTCTCCTTATTTTTCTTGTTTTAACATTAAGCTGATGGCTTGGCCTCCTCCAATACATAAGGAGGCTATACCAGTTTCTAGTTTTTCACGTATCATTTCGTGAACTAATGTTGTTGTGATACGAGCTCCAGATGCTCCAATGGGATGCCCTAATGCTATAGCACCTCCATTTATATTTAGTTTTTTTTCTGGAATATTTAATGTATTTTGTATTGCTATTGATTGTGCTGCAAATGCTTCATTGATTTCAAAACAATCAATATCATTAACAGTATGATTTGTTTTCTTTAGTAATTTTGTAATAGCTTCAGTGGGAGCTACTCCCATAATTTTTGGATCATTGCCAATCATATTGGCTTGATGAATTCTTATCTTTGTTTTTTGATTTAATTCCTTTGCTTTTTCTTCACTCATTAATACTACAAAACATGCGCCATCATTGAGTCCGGATGCATTGCCAGCTGTAACCGTTCCTTCTTTATTAAAAGCTGGTTTTAATTTTTTTAGTTTTTCTATGTTGATGTCATGTCGGATAAATTCATCATCTTCTATGTGTTTTGTTTCTTTTTTTGTTTGTATTGTAATGGGGATGATTTCATCTTTAAAAAGTCCACTTTTTTGTGCTTTACTTGCTTTTTGTTGACTTTTAAAGGCAAATTCATCTTGTTGGTCTCTTGTAATCTTCCATTGTTTTGCTATGTTTTCAGCCGTTACGCCCATATGGATATCATTAAAGGCATCCCATAATCCATCATGTATCATCGTATCGATCAGTAAGCTATGCCCCATTTTGTTTTCCCATCGATAGTTTGGCATTGCAAAAGCAGCTGATGACATGGATTCTGTCCCACCCGCAATGACGATATCAGCATTTCCTGCTTGAATATAATTCATTCCAGTAATAATTGCTTGCATACTAGATCCACATACATGATTAATGGTAAATGCTGGTATTTCTTGGTTTATTCCAGCTTTTATGGCTACTTGCCTTGCTATATTTTGTCCGTGTCCTGCTGATAAAACGTTTCCTATAACAACCATATCGGTTTTGCTTTTTAATTCGGGTGTATCTATTAAGATTTTCTCTAAACATTGAACACCTATTTCTACAGGGGAAAGATCTCTTAGAGTTCCTCCAAAGTTTGTAATAGCGGTACGTTTTGAATCGGTAATAAATACCTTTTTTGACATTTTAGTTTCCTTTTATTTAAATGTTTATGGAATTTTAATACTATTATATATTTAATATATATTAAATGTTTTTTAAGCTTATCTTATAAATTAGTTTGTTTGTAGTCTTTATATTACGTAATTTTAGCATTGGGATTAAACTTGTTTTTGTATTGTTTCTTAATTTTGATATAATATTTTTAATTTTTAATTAATACTTAAGGAGTTTTATGTGTCTAATATCTTATGGAGACCTACTGAAGAAGAACAACTTGAAAGTCAAATGGCTCAATTTATGCAGTCGATATCAAATCGGTATAATGTTTCATTAACTACTTATCAAGAGTTACATTCTTGGGCTTGTGAACATTCTGAACAATTTTGGGATTACTTCTTTTCGTATTCGGAACTTATTTATAAAGGTAGTTATTCTAAGGTCATGTCTAGTGATGTTATGCCTGGTGTAAAGTGGTTTGAAGGTGTTGAGATAAATTATGCTGAGAATTGTTTAAAATTTTCTGATTCTCATGATGCCATTATTAATGTAAATGAATCAGGAGAAATTAATCGTAGCTCATACAAGGAATTAACCGAAAAAGTTTCTTGCTGTGTTCAGTTTTTACGTGACAGAGGTATTGTTAAAGGTGATCGAGTTGCGGCTGTTGTTACAAATTGTGAAGAGACAATGGTGTTTTTCTTAGCAGTTGCAGCTATTGGAGCTGTTTGGACATCCGTCTCTCCTGATTTTGGCGAGGAAGCTATTCTTAGTCGTTTTAATCAAGTGTCTCCTAAATGTTTATTATATGTTGATTGTTATCGCTATAAAGGAAAAACCTTTTCTATTCAGGATAAAATACAAGCTGTTATTCAATCTTTAACCAGTGTTCGTTCATTTGTTTTACTGGATAGAGAATCCCTCTCGACTGAGTATGAGGATACGACACTTTATTCTGATATTTTTAATGTATACTCCCCTAACGATATAATATTTGAGGCAGTTGATTTTAATGATCCTCTTTATATTCTTTACTCTTCTGGGACTACAGGAAAACCAAAGTCTATAACACATTCGGTTGGAGGTGTTTTGATTGAACATATTAAGGAACAGCGATTGCATTGTAATTTAACGCGTGATGATGTTTTCTTTTATTATACGAGTTGTAGTTGGATGATGTGGAATTGGTTGGTTAGTGGCTTAGCTACGGGGTCTACGTTAGTTGTTTTTGATGGAGCCCCTTATTATCCAGACAAATTAGCGACTTGGAAATTGATTGATGAGTATAAAATTACGATTTATGGTACTTCAGCTAAATATATTAATGCTTCTTTGAAGTTTAATTTATCTGTAGCCGAAGAACTTGATTTATCTTCTTTACGGGTTATTCTTTCTACTGGATCGCCTCTTTATGAAGAAGATTTTGATTATGTGTATCAACATGTAAAATCAAATGTTCAATTAGCTTCTATTTCTGGTGGCACTGATATTGTGGGTTGTTTTGCTTTAGGTAATCCTATGCTTCCTGTTGTTCGAGGTGAGTTACAATCGATTAGTTTGGGCTTTCCTGTTAAAGCCTATGATGAATTTGGTAATTCTGTTATTAATTCTGAAGGTGAATTAGTTTGTGAAAAACCAGTACCTTCTATGCCTATTTATATGTGGAATGATGATGATTTTACGGTGTATAAAAATAGTTATTTTAATAAATATCAAAATATATGGAATCATTCTGATTTTGTTCTTGTTACTGAACAAGGTGGTGTTAAGATTTTAGGTCGTAGTGATGCAACCTTAAATCGTGCTGGTATACGGATTGGAACGGCTGAAATTTATCGGTTGATAGAATCTCAATCTTATATTCAGGATTCTCTTGTTATTCATATTGATGAAACTGATAGTATGATTTTATTTGTTTTAACGGATCATGGTGTTGATTTTTCTAGTGATTTAAAACATGGTTTAAAGCACTTAATAAAAGAGAAATTATCGCCTCGTCATTGTCCTAATCATATATTTCAAGTATCGGCTATTCCTTATACAAAAAATGGTAAAAAGGTTGAATTGGCTGTTAAGTATATTTTTACTCATCAAGAAGAAAAGATTAATGTTTCTTCTTTACATGATGCAAGGGTTTTAGATCAGTATCGTACTATTAAGGAAACAGCTTTTGTATCAAAAGTATGATTAGTATTGTAGGTTGTGGTTGGTTAGGAACTCATATTGCTACATTTTTACAGCAGAATGGCGTTCGTGTTTTTGGAACAACCACTCGCCAAGAACAGTTAGGTATTTTGAATGATTTAGGTATCAGGACTTCATTACTTACAGTTTCAGACAAAGGTGATGTTTTGGTGGACTCTGATGACGTTTTTTTATCGCCTATTTTAATTATTACTTTACCGTTTCGGCGACGTTTTTTAGATCCAACTATTTATTTGGATCAAATTAAAGGACTTGTAAATCGTTATTGTGACTTAAATTCTAAAAACAAGTGGATTATCTTCACTTCCTCTACCTCTGTTTATTCTTTAACTAATTCATTCGTTTCGGAAGATGATGAAATTATTATTACCTCTGAAAGGCAACGTGTTTTATATGATGTTGAGCGTTATTTATTGGCGTTGATGGATGTTGATGTTACGATTCTTCGTTGCGCAGGACTTTATGGTTATGATAGACGTATTGCCCATTTTTTGTCGGGTAAACAGGTTGCTAATAAAGATGCTTATGTTAATTTAATTCATGTTGATGATGTGGTTGGTATTACTAATACTGTCATTAATCAAGGTATCAAAAATACAACTATTAATTGTGTTGCTAATCATCACCCTACTAAAGAAGAATTGTACTCTTTTCATACTCAAAAGCATGATTTGCCATCTCCTGTTTTTATGGATGATGCTGGACAAAGTAATTATAAAATTGTTTCCAATGATAAAGTTGTAAAAGACTTTCAATATTGCTTTAAATATACTAATTTATTTACAGATTATGATTAAGTATATTCTAATTTTTTATGTTATCTTGTTTAATAGCATTTTTGCTGTTGTTCATATTGATTCGTTTAATAAGCAGTCCGATTTAGGTTTAAATCAGCAGTTATCATTTAATTTAGATGTTTTAGATGGGAATAATGATTATTTATCATTTAAACCGGATTATCGTCTTAATTATGTTTTTTCTTCTGATCGATATACACAACTTTTTTTAATTGCTACGATGCAATATGCCAAGAAAAAAGATATCACCATTCAGGATAAATCGTTTTATCATTTGCGTTTTATTCGTTATGTTTCCGATACCTTTCGTTATGATCTTTTTTTGCAGGAACAGTCTAATATTTTTAAATTATTAAAACATCGTTTTTTAGTAGGTGGATCTGTTGGCCGTAATGGTATTCATTCCACAATTTTTTCTCATAGTATTAATATGGGATTAATGTATGAATTAGAAGAATTATCTACTTTAGAAATGTCTCAATTAATACGGTTAACTCATTTTCAACAATTTTATATTCCTATTACTAAATCTTTGAATTTATATACTATTTTTTATTATCAGCCTGATATTGTTTCTTTTAATGATTATCGGATTTTATTGGAAAATAGATTTGTTTTTAAGCTTACAAATCGTCTTAAATATTCATTAATTTTTGATTTTGATTATGATTCAGTGGTTGAAGATTCTTTATCCTCGTATGATATGGCTATCAAACAGTTTATTTCTTTTCAGTTTTAATTTTTTATTTTTTTGCTAATCAAATGTAATCCCGTATTTAGTAGGGTTTAATGCGATCTTTTTAAGTAAACGCAATGGTTTTGCTACATGTGCCCCATCTAAATAACGATGATCAAGTGTAAAGCATAGATTAATCATAAGATGTTCCTTTGGTTTTTCTGTTTCAAATGTCCATTCTTTAAATGGCTTTCCTACAGCTAGGATCATTGTTAATCGTGATAATGGAAATAAAGGTACAAAACCTTCTTCAAACCCTAGGCTGCCAATTGCTGATACCCCATAACTTCCAAAGGGGTCTTTTGGTAAGCCCATCCATGATAAATTGATGTTTAAGCGGTTCATTATAAAATCAAATAAGGACACTAATAATTGGTATGACCAGCTGGGACAGTATTTTAAAATAGTATTGGTTCGATTAATTGCTTTGTTTTGATTATTTCTTAGTTCATTAACTTTTTCTTTGATTTCAATTGAAATTTCTTTAAGTGATTTTTGATGGGTATGCTCGATGGTAATTCCGCTAAGATCATAATGGTTTTGTTTTCGAATATGTGTGTGGATAAATGCTGTGATATTTTTTCGTTGATAGCATTTATTTCCAATTAATACGGTGTTTAGTTCTGGATATTTTTCATAGATTATTCCCATGGCTTTGGCAAAGAAATGTACCAATGATATTGTTTCTTTTTTTTCATTTAATAATTTTTTTAGATGGGTAATATCTATTTTTATTTTTGTATATACTTTTGGATCACTTGGTTTTTTCCAAGCACCTATTGCAAATTTTCTAAATGATGTTGGTTTAACACGTTTTTTGATTTCTATATTAGCCATGTTATTGATGTGTTTTCCAAGTATGTGATGCTAGTAAATATATTAGATTAACGATTGTTTGATAATCTAGCATATAGTCTGTATCTTCAATGCCAATAACATCAAATCCAATAATAGTTTTTTTAGCTTTGCAAATTTGTTTAATTAGATAATTAATTTGGCTATAGTCAAAACTTGGTTCAGCATAGGAATTAGTGGTGCTACTGTAATGAGGTAATAAGCTATTGGCATGAATACTAATGTAAACGGTATCTGTTAGGTTATTTATAATTTTTTTGCAGTATGAATCCCATGTTTTACCAAGAAAATAATCTTTTTTTATATCGTCTTGAAATAGAGCTTTAATTCGCCCTTTTTCTTTGTTTATTATTTCTAACTCTTCTTGCGTATAATGTTGTATTCCAATCTGTACTAACCGTTTAATATCATTATGTTGATTTAGTATTTCAGTCATGACGGAATGGGTTGAAAAATTTATTTCAGGTAGTGATTTGTCTAAGTTTAGTTCGCTATTAATACTTAGGATAGAAAACGTTGGTACATAGTCTATTAAGGCATTAATAATTGGATAAGATGCCGTACTATCACCGCCGATTACGCCAATTACTTTATCTTTTTTTATCTGGTTTTCTACTTGATTATAAATGATTTGGTTAACTTCATTTAAAGTTGTATTAAATTCTTTTATTTCTTTTTTTGGTATTACTTCTTCATTGCTTACTTTTTCAGTTAGTAACTTAAAATGTTTTTTTGCTTTTTCATTTTGTTTTATAATGTTTTCATTTTGATTTTCTATACCAATATTATTTATTGAAAATTCAGGGATATCTTTGTCTATCACTAGACTATTTTCCAGGAGTTCTATGAGCTTGTTTGTACTTATATGACTGGTTGATGAGAATAATGTTGTTGGGTTCCATGGTACTGGAATAAGTATGACTTCAGAGTTTGAATTTGTATTTTTATGTTTTATCATGTGTCTTTGATTTTACCATAATTCTATTTTATTTTCGTTATGTTTAATGGCTTGTATTTTGTGGTAGTAAATCAATAGTTACAAATTATAAAAGGAGAAACTATTATGGTGATTGAACGATTAAATTCGTCTTATAGTGATACGTTGTTATCTAATGAACATGCTTCTTTGCAAGAAGATATTGTGCATTTAGATTTATCTTGTACGTCTAATAATTCATTGTCGTTTGATGATCGTATTGATGTTTTTAAATCCTTAACGCAAAGTTTGTTATTTCAACGTACTGCTATTTTGTCTGATGATATAGAATTTTGGTTTCCTGAGTGTGCTCCTTCTTATAAGCGAGATATTAAGCTTGCTGTTTCCAAAGAAAAAATTGATGCTTCTTTGGAATGTGTTATTGCAGAATTTATGGAAGCTTAAATTTTGTAATTTTTTTTAAACTAATTTTTAATCCTGTTTTATTGATTTTTCTTGCTCTATTCTTCATAATCAATGCATGATTAAATGGATTGCTTTATTATTAGTTGTTTTTTTGCTTTCTTGTGAGAAGTCTGGGATTATGACGTATAAGGTTCCTAAGCAAACAGTTACGGTTGCTCAATTGTCAGTTCAAGGCAGTTATAAAACGCTTGTTTGGTCTGTTCCTGAAGCTTGGATTGAACAAGATTTAACTTCATTTCGCTTGTCTAGCTATCAAATACCTAATCAGTCTAATGGTATAGGTGATTTTTCTGTTGTTAAATTTCCGGGAGATGCGGGTGGCATATTGGCCAATGTTAATCGTTGGCGTGGTCAACTAGGGTTATCTTCTATAAGTGTTGGTGATTTAGCTTCTCTTTTTGTTCGTGTTGAACATCCTTTTTTATCAATTACTTTTTTAGAGTTACATCGTGCTAATAAGTTATTATCTTCTGATGATATAGAGTCTATGTATGTAGGGTTCTTTATGTATGATAATGAATCTTATTTTTTTAAGTTAACTGGCTCTAAGCCTTTACTTCAGTTAAATCGTGAATCGTTTATTACAATTTTAAAATCAATTGTTTATGAATCCTCTTAATAAAGTTTTATCTTTTTTATCATCTATTCAACTAGCGTTATATGCTTTTTCAGGTTTGTTTATTATTGTTCTTGTTGGCACCTTTATGCAAATTGATCATGGTATTTATTATGTTCAAAAAGAATATTTTCATTCTTTATTTATTACGGTTCCGTTTAAAGGGATTCAGTTGCCAGTTTTTCCTGGAGGGGCATTAATTGGTTCAGTTTTAGTTCTTAATTTAACCTTAAGTACCTTATTAAAAATTAAGTTTACGTTTAAAAATGTGGGTTTAATTTTAATTCATATTGGGTTTATTATTTTATTGCTTGGTGGTGGTTTATCTTCTTGTGTTGTTGTTGAAAGCCAGGTCTATATGGAAGAAAATGATACTGCTTTTTATTCGGAAGATTTATATGAAACCGAATTAGTTATTATTGATCCATCTTTTTCTCGTTATGATTACATTGTTACAATTCCTATTGATACCTTAAAACGTCAATCAGTTATTAAATCAGATGAATTACCTTTTAATATTAAGGTGCATCAATTTTTTGATAATGCACAATTATCGCTTGCTGATTCTCGTAAGGGGGTTGCTGATATGGGGATAGGTAAATCACTTTTGGTTAAAAAGGTTCCTATTTTTACCGTTGATGATAAAAAAAATAACCCAACTGCATTGTTATCATTTTCTAAAGATGATGTTCAGTCTGAAACAATGTTGTTATCTTTAGATATTAATGGCACTCAAAAATTTATCTTTGATCAGAAAACGTATTACCTTCAAATTCGTCCAAAGCGTTTATATTTTCCATTTAAATTAACTTTGAAGTCTTTTACACATGATGTTTATCCTGGTTCTGATATTCCTAAAAATTATTCTAGTTTAGTTTCTATTAATCCCTATGATGGGAGTGCGGTAAGAGATGTTCTTATTTATATGAATCATCCATTACGATATGGGTATTATACTTTTTATCAGGCTAGTTTTGGGCAAGATGTACCCTCTTCTGTGTTGCAAGTTGTTTATAATAAGAGTTGGTATTTTCCTTATGTTTCTAGTTTAATTATTGCTTTAGGAATGGGGTTTCATTTTTTTATTCATTTATTGGCTTTTTTAAAGAAACGATCATGATAAAACGACTGCTAGTTATTTTTTTCTTTATTGTTTTGTTTCTGAGTCCTTCGTATGCAGATACGGAGTATGATACTACTTCATTAGGCAAATTACCGGTTTTATATAAAGGACGTTTACAACCCTTTGAGTCTTTTGCTAGGCAAGTATTAATTTCTATTCGTGAAAAATCGACTATTAAACGTGTTATTGATGGAAAATCGCAATCTATCTCTGCTTCTTTATGGTTATGGGAAGTGCTTTGTCATTCTGAGCAATCTAAACAAGATCCGTTATTTTTGATTCATGATCTTGATATTCGTCATGAATTTAAGTTAGATGATTCTAAAAAACATTTTTCGTACTCCGAGTTAGAACCGTTTATTTTACAAATTCAATCTAAATCTATAGCGCTAGATCAAACTGAAAATCTTTCTGTTTATGAACAAAATATAAGACAATTAGCAGGTAAACTGTCTTTATTTATTTCATTGCTTCATAGTTTTATTCCTTATAACGATCTTGTTTTTTATGACTATGTTACGGCTTATCATAAACGTGTTTCGCGAGGGTTAGAGTTATTTACTGCTTATAATACAACGGGAGGGCTTTCATCTAAAACGGATCAGTTATATTTGTTGGAATTTAATCAGGATTTTAAACGACATAGGCAATTTAGTGATCTATCTCGTTTATATCTTTATCCGAATCAGGATGAACCTGAAAACTTGGAAAAGTGGTCTAATACAGGAAGTGAATTATTAAAGCATTTAGACTTTAATCATCAAGCTAATCCTGTTTTATTAGATTATGCAAATTTAACGTTATATTTTATGAATTCTAATTATGAATCGTTTAATGATACGTTGAGATCGCTTACTTCTTATTTTAGTGAATCAATGACCAGTTATTCTAAAATTATTACTTTGGAATATTATTTTACGATGATTAATCCTTTTTATCTTAGTATGGTTTTGTATGTGGTTGTTTTATGTTTAATGCTTTTATATTATTTGTTGGATCGTGCTTTAATTTATCGTCTGGCCAAATATTTATGTTTGTTTGCATTTGGGGTTCATACGATTAGTTTAATTGCTAGGATGGTTATTTTGGACCGTCCTCCTGTTATTAATTTGTATTCATCTGCTGTTTTTGTTGGGTGGGCGGCTATTGGACTGTGTTTACTTCAAGAACGATTTTTTAAAAATAAATTAGGTTATTTTATTAGTTCTATTTTAGGTTTTATTACCTTGATTATTGCTCATCATTTAGCCTTACAATCCGATACGATGGAGCAGATGCAGGCTGTATTAGATTCTAATTTTTGGCTTAGTACTCATGTTATTACGATTACTTTAGGTTATGGGGGTACTTTTTTAGCCGGAATGATTGCAACGTGTTATGTATTTATTAATTGTTTTAACAAAGGTGATCATAAGCAAAACTTGCAATTATATAAAATGGTTTATGCTATTATTTGTTTTAGTTTGTTTTTTAGTTTTATAGGTACTGTTTTAGGAGGTATTTGGGCGGATCAATCTTGGGGCCGATTTTGGGGATGGGATCCCAAAGAAAATGGCGCTTTATTAATTGTAATTTTTAACGCTATTATTTTACATGCTCGTTTAGCGGGGTTGGTATATATTCGTGGTGTGATGTTATTAGCTGTTTTAGGTAATATTGTAACTGCTTTTTCTTGGTTTGGAGTTAACATGTTAGGTGTTGGTCTTCACTCCTATGGTTTTATGAATGAAGCGTTTCAATGGCTTATGTTATATATTGCTACACAGTTATTGATTGTTGTTGTTGGGTTTAATTTTATTAAAGTAAAAGAATAGCTTAAGGAGCTTATAAAAAGCTCCTTAAGAGATGTTAATTTTATGTATTAAGAGCGTTTTCAAAATCTTTTTTGATATCGTCTATATGTTCTAAACCGACAGAAACTCTAACCATATCTGGTGTTACTCCAGCTGATAATTGTTCTTTTTCTCCAAGTTGGGAGTGTGTTGTTGATGAGGGGTGAATAACAAGGGTTTTTGCATCACCTACGTTTGCAAGATGACTAGCGAGTTTTACATTTTCTATAAATGATTTACCTGCCTCATAGCCACCTTTTACTCCAAATGTGAAGACGCTTGGAAATTGATTATTTAAATATTTTTTACATCTTTCATGACTTGGATGATCTTGAAATGCTGTATGATTGACCCATTCTATTTTTGAGTGGTTTTTTAACCATTCTGATAAGCTGATGGCGTTACTAATATGTTTTTCCATTCTTAAAGGAAGTGTTTCCATTCCTTGTAAAAAATGGAATGCATTGTTAGGGCTTAAACTCATTCCTATGTTTCGTAACCCTTGTACTCTTGCTTTAATTGCAAATGCTATATTGCCAGCTTCTGGAAAGTTTCCAAATGTATTCCATAGTTCTAAACCGTGATAGCGTGGGTCAGGATCTGTAAATTCTGGAAATTTTCCATTTCCCCAATTAAAATTCCCTCCGTCAATTAAGATTCCTCCTATACTAGTACCATGTCCTCCTATCCATTTTGTTAATGAATGTACTACAATATTGACACCATGTTCGATTGGTTTACATAGTCCAGGTGCAAATGTATTATCTACCATGACGGGTAAATTATGATTATGTGCTTCATCACATATCGCTTTGATATCTAAGACGTCTCCTTTAGGATTTCCAATCGTTTCAAAAAAGACTAGTTTTGTGTTTTCTTTAACAGCTTCTTTTAGTTTTTCTGCTGTTAAATCTTCGATAAAATCAACACTAATACCCATTTTAGGTAATGTGTGTCGAAATAATGTATCAGTTCCACCATATAATGATGATGATGCTATTAAGTGATCACCGGCTGATAAAGTTGTGATAATTCCGAGAAATATAGCTGACATACCGCTAGCCGTACATACGCCAGATGTTCCCCCTTCCATACTAGTAACTCTTTTTTCTAAAACATCAGTTGTGGGATTCATAATTCTTGTATAAATATTTCCGAATTCTTTTAAACCAAATAAATTGGCTGCATGTTCTGTATTATTAAAAACATAACTTGTAGTTTGGTAGATGGGAACAGCTCTGGAGCCTGTTGATGGATCGATAGTTTGGCCTTCGTGAAGTGATAGTGTTTCTAAATGATTAGACATTTTTTCTCCCTTTTTTTGATGATTAAAACATATAGTAGCTTATATTTTTTAAAAATTGAAATTACTTTTTATTTTTTTTGTTGAATTCGTTTAACCAATAGTCTAATTCTAATTTTTCAACTAATGGTTTCTTTGTTTCTGAATTTTGTTTTTGATTCGATATATATCTAAAAAATGACTCGGAATTAATACATGTTAATTTGTTTTTTTTGCTTTTATATTTAATTTCATTGTCAGATGATATAACGGTATAGTTTTCTTTGTGAGGTAAGGATTGTATCAGTCGTAATATATACTCATCGGCACTTTCTAAAATGTCGGTGAACACAATTTTAATTTGATCTAAATCTTGTTGAGACTGGTATGGTGTTTCTTTGTTTTTTCCATCAAAAATCAGTATGAAATAATCTTTCTTTTTTTTATTGAAATTACTTAAAAGTTGAATGAGTTTTTTTTCTTTATCTTTATCGGCTAGTGAAATATTGGTTAGCTTTCCAATTAAATTGTAAGCATCTATTATATAGTTCATTAATAGCTATTAATCCCATTTACGATGTCTAATGATTTCGCCTTCTTTGATATAAATAATATCTTCGGCTATATTTGTGCATAAGTCAGCAATTCTTTCTAAGCGTCTTCCATTAATAATGATATCTAAGAGGTATTCTGTGATTGTTGGTTTTTTATTTATTATTTCTAAAATTTCTTTTCTTTGTTTATGTTTTAACGTATCTACTTCTTCATCTAAGGCACAGATTCGTATTGCTTGCTTGGTGTCTAAGTCTAATAGTGCTTGAATAGATCCTTCTAGCATGGCTAAGACTTTTGTAATCATTTCATGTAAGAAAAATAAGTTTTCTTCTTTATATTTACTTAATGTTTTGACTGATTTTGCCATATTAACTGCTAAATCGCTAATTCGTTCTAAATCGTTATTAACTTTTAGCATAGCTATAATAAAACGTAATGTTTGTCCTTTCGGTTGATGCATGGCGATGATTTGTATACAGGTTTCTTCTAATAAAATTTCTTTTTTATCAATTTCATTATCATTTTCTTTTACTGTATTAATATCTTGTTTTTCTTGATTGATTAATGTTGCGGATGCGAGTTTAACATTATCAATAACCAGTGATGATATGTTTTGAAATGATGTTTTTAGTTCGTTGATTGATGTTTCTAAATTTGTAGTCATAAGTATCTCCTTATCCATATTTTCTACTTAAATATTCTTCTGTTCTTTTATCTTTAGGAACTGTAAAAATTGTTTCTGTTGTATCGTATTCAATTAGATCTCCTAGATAAAGAAAGGCGGTATAGTCTGATACGCGTGATGCTTGTTCAATATTGTGTGTTACCATAATAATTGATACTTCATTTTTTAGTTCATTAATCAAATTTTCTATTCGGGTAGTTGCTTTTGGATCTAGTGCAGATGTTGGTTCATCTAAAAGTAATACTTTTGGTTTCATAGCTAATGTTCTGGCAATACATAGTCTTTGTTGTTGACCTCCCGATAAATGACTTCCTTTCCTATGAATATTATCGGAAACTTCGTCGTATAGACCTACCTTTTTTAAGTTTATATCAACAATATTATCTTTTTCTTCTTTTGATAATTTGATTCCATTTAATATGTAGCCAGCTAGTACGTTTTCGTAAATGCTCATATTGGGAAAAGGATTAGGTCGTTGAAATACCATCCCTATTTGTTGGCGAACTAAAATAGGGTCTGATTTTAATAAGTTTGTCTTACCAAATGATATGTTTCCTTTAACTTTAAAGTTTTTATCTAGATCATGCATTCTATTTAATGATCGTATTAATGTTGTTTTTCCACATCCAGATGGCCCCATAATGGCTGTGACTTTGTTTTTATAAAAGGATAATGACAAATTTTTAATTATTTTATTTTTTTTGACTGAAATATTTAAATTTTCTACACTTAATATTGTTTCGTTTGTCATTTTATTACGTTTTTTGCGATGATACTTAATCCTAACACAATTATTATTAAAAACAATGATGAAGCCCATGCGATTTGATGCCATTCTTGGTAAGGACTAGATGCGTAATTATAAATTAATAAGGGTAATGCGTTAATTGGTTTTGCCATATTAAAATTTAAAAATGCATTGCCAAATGCTGTAAATAATAAAGGTGCTGTTTCCCCTAATATTCTTGATATACCGATTAATACACCGGAGGTAATTCCTTTTTGACAACTTGGTAAGATTACCTTTTTTATGGTTGTATAATAGTTTGCACCTAATGCATAGGATGCTTCTTTTAGTGTATAGGGGATCATTTTTAAACTTTCTTCGGTTGCTTTTGCTACCATTGGTAACATCATTAGTGCTAATGCGATACTTGCTGAAATTCCAGAAAATTTTCCAAATGGCATTACAAACCAAGCGTAAGCAACAATCCCATAAATAATGGATGGTATTCCTTGTAATGTTTCGACAGCGAGTCGTGTTAGATTATTTATTTTATGTTCTTTAAATTCTGCTAAAAATACACCGATTAATATCCCTAAGGGGATTGCTATTAGCCCAGATACTCCTACGATTAAAAAGCTTCCAATAATTGCATTTAATGCGCCTCCACCACTTTCCCCTACGGGGGCTGGCATTTTGATAAAAAAGTCTATATTTAGGTATGCTATTCCATTTTTGATAATATAAAATAATATTAAACCTAATGGGATGAGTAAGGCATATGAAAATACTTTTATAGTTTCATAAAAGATTTTATTTTTTAGGAGTCTTTGTTCTAAGTTAGTTTTATTCTGTTTCAATGGTATATGCCTTTACTATTATTTTACCAACAACATTAATGATGGTTGTTATTATTAATAAAATTAATCCTAGTTCAATTAAACTTGATACATAAAGAGGATCGGATGCTTCTCCAAATTCATTTGCAATCACGCTGGCTAATGTATTTGCTGGATCCATAATTGATTTTGGAATAAAATTTCTATTTCCGATAACCATTGTTACAGCCATCGTTTCACTAATAGCTCTTCCAAATGCCATTAAATGACCAGCAAATAATCCAGAAAGGCTATATGGAATGGCAATATGTTTAATGACTTCATAGGGTGTTGCGCCTAAACCAATGGCTGCTTCTACTAAATCAGTCGGAACTAAATTAATAACATCTTTTCCTAACGTTACAGAATATGGAATTATCATTAATGCTAATATTAGTGATGCAGCTAATATTCCTACACCATATGGGATTACGCCTAGTGTTGTTTGAAGTTTAATAATTATGGGGACTAAGACCATTAAACCCCAAAAACCATAAATTACGGAAGGGATTCCTGCCAATAAATCCATGAGTGTTTCTAATGTGTTTTTTCTTTTTTTGTTTTTTAAAAAATAGCCAATATAGATTGAAATTGATAACGAAAAAGGAACAGAAATTAAGAGCGCTAAAATAGATGTAAATAAGGTTCCTATTATAAAAGGAGCTGCTCCAAAATTACCTGTATTTGGTTGCCAATTAGTATTAAATAAAAATGATAATGAAATTGTTTTTAATGATAAAAAAGAATTGAATATAAGGGTAAATAAAAATAAAGTTAAGATTATGAGGGTTAAATATCCTGCTCCTTTTAGAGTTTTGATGAAAAGTTGATTTTTTTTATGTGTCGTAAGATTTATCATAATTTTTTTTGATATATTACTAGGTTTTTAATTTCTTTAATACTATTTTTTTCGCTTTAATAGATCTACTAGAAAAATTATTTTTGTTTTTTTTAACTATTGTTATTATTTTTGTTTTTGGTTTTTTTCTGCTTCTGTTTTAGATAATATTTTAAATAGTTTATGGTTTTCTCCATCAATTATAATTTCTGCTTTTGCGGCAGGTCTTCCATTACTTAATGTAATTATTTCAATTTCATTTTCATCAATATCTAAGGATTTTTTTAATTTAACATTATAAAATTTCATTTTAAGCTCCTTTAAAAATAAAATACATAACTATTCTATAACATTTTTTTTTGAAATCAATTTTTAATTAAAAAAAGCACCTAAATTACTTAGGTGCTTTTTAACAATCTGTTAGATTATGCTACGTTTAGAATAGTTGTTGGTACCCTACTGTGTAGTTATAGTCTTTCTTCATTTGGATACCTTTAGCATGTTGTAACACTGGTTTTGAAATTTCAAATGCTAATCGTGCGCCTGCTAATGGTTTTTTTGTAAACTGTATATTACTACCCACACTTGCTGTATAGGATATATTTCCCGTATTTGTTGATGTGGTTGGTGACATCATAGTTAATGTTGTATCACTTCCTGTTATATCAGATTGTGTTGACCGAGTTAGTCTTGCTGATAGGCTCCAATTGCTATTTATTGCTTTTGCAATCCATGTTGATAAGGATAGGTTATTTCCTAATCGATACTGGTTTTTATTTCTTCCTGTTCGAATAACACTAGCTATTTGTGATCCATATGATAGATACGTTGTATAGCCTATGTATGTAGTTCCTAACATCAAATCTGTAGTTCCTGATCCAAGTTGCATGGCATATGGTAGTCTAGATCCACTATTTTCTTCGTCGATTGATCCAATGGGTAAGCTTAGTCCGATATTGGCTATCCATGATTGTTTCTCTGATTTTAAAATAGTTTGTAAAGCCGATAGTTTTAGGTCTGATAGCCCATTTGTTTTAGAGCTTGATGTTTTATTCGTTCTATTAATCATCGACATTTCTTTTTCTTGATAATTTGTCATTATCATTAATGTTGTGTGGTTACTAAGTCCATACATCATTCCTATCATATGCATGCTCATAGACATTGTTTCAGGAGCCATCATATAAGATCCACCCGTAATAGCTGTTGTTGTAATATCGTTATTACCTTGAATATTTCCATCCATAGCCATACTCATAAATCGATACGATGTCATTATTTCATTTTTGTTATGATTATGGTCAGCCATTAAACTGATTGGTCCATGTGAATCAACACGGCTTTTTGATAGATTATCTGCAAATATACATGTTGATAAACCTATTAAAAGGCTTATTAGTATTATTTTTTTCATTTTTTTCTCCTAAATAATGTATTTAACTCAAAAACAACTTATCTTTAGGAGGTTTTTTAATTTTTTTATAGAATTTGCTTAATCCTTTTTTTTCTACTAGTCTTTGTCGTTTGTGTTTGGGTTTTATTTTTAGTTTGTTTTCTGGTTGTTTAAAAAATAATGTGTTTTTTAAAAAATTTAGTGTTGTAAGTTCGTTATGACAAAAGCAATTTACGGCATCAAAGTAGCTTGAGTTTGAATAATTGATATGGGTTTCTTTGGGTTGTTGTATCGAACATGCCATATCGCTACATTGCTCAATTGTATCACAACAACATGATTCCATTTCTGTTTGTACGGGTGTAGCAACTATGTTTTTATAACATGAAAATGTTAGACAAAAACAGGCTAAGGTAATAGCCATATATTTATTTTTTAATTTATACATGTGAGTGTAGTTTATCAAGTAATTCTTGCTTAGTCTAAGTATAAAAAATTAATTAATTTAGTAATTTTGAAAATTTACATTGAACGGTTTGTCTTTTAGGTATGGTATAGCGTTTTTTTGTAAGGGGGTGTGTTGTCTGTTTTTGGTTTCTTTTTGACTTGAAAAACTTACCAAATCCAGTAATACGGATAATATTATCTTTTAAAAGATAGGTAATAATGGTTTTAATAAGGTATTGGTAAGCTTTTTTTGTTTCATTTATAGATGTGTTTTGTTTAACACTTAATTCTTGAATGATTTTTTTGGAATAATTAGTCGCTTTTTTTTCTGTCATTTTTTATTATTTACTTTGATGTTTTGTTGACGTTTAATCTAGAAGTATTATAATTAAATTTCAAGTGTATATCTATCAAAATTTATTATTAAGTTTTAGATCATCATTATTTTTGATGATTATAATGATTTTCTTTGCTAGCATCAACTATGCTAATCCCAGAAAACCGTTTTTAGGAATTGGGTTTTCTGAATTTAAAAAAGATTCTTTTGTTGGTATTCAAATTGATTATATTGTTCCTAATTCGGCAGCTGATAAATCAGATCTTCAGAAAGGTGATGTTATCTATATGGTAGATTATCAGCATTTAGCAACGGTTAATATTTCTGAAAATTTCAAACAGTATATTAGTGATGAGAAAGCAATTGATGAGCAATTAGTTTTACATTATGTACGTGATAGTTTAACCATTGCAAAAGATATTGATGGCTCTTTTGTTGATGTTGAATATCATGTTGATAATGTTTTGACAGATGTTAATCAATTAGTTGCTAATAACTCTCTAGCTTTTCAATTTAATAGAAAAGCTGAACAAAAAATTGAGAAATTAAAGTTGGCAGCTAAGCCATTAATTAGTTTAGTATCCCCAAATATTAAATTAGATTTATTTCCTTCTATTTCCTATATTGCTCCTTATTACTCAGAACTTATTAATGTGCTTAAGGTTTATGATGGTTTTGAAAATCATTTTAGTATTATTGAAAAGTTTCAATATTATAATGAATTTTGGGATGATGGATTTAGATTGCCGTTAGTACGATATTTACATGTGAATTATGATAAAATGCCTTCTTTTACACGATTATTTCAACAAGAGTTAGGTTTGCTTAGCCCTAATGATGCTTTTTATCTTCAACAACGTTTAGCTGATTTTATTTTAACTGTGAGTCCTGCTGTTTATCCTAAATCAAAATCATTTAAAGTTCATTATGATTTTATAAATTCTATATTAAAGACTTCGCAAGAGTCTTTAGATAAGGCCTTATCTAATTTAACCGAAAAAGATCGTGATTTTATCATAACAAAAACACCCGTTATCTTAAATGAATTAGTTAAGAGTTTTATTATTACGGGTAATGATTCTATTTCAGATCATGATATTTCTAATTACTTTTTATTATTAAAAAAAGTTGATATGACAGCGTTGTTACATGGTTACTCAACTTTATTACAGCTGTGGAACCAAGATTGGTTAGATCGTTTTGCTGCAACGGTTGATGATATGGAATTAATTGATTCTAAAATTGAAGGTATTTCAGGATCTATTTATTTTTCTGCAGAAACAGATATGGGACTATTTATCGTTGCTGGTAAAGGTGAGAATACCTATACCAAAGATATTTCCTTTTTAGTAGATTTAGGGGGTAATGATACCTACCGTAATAATGCGGGTGGTTATATTAAAAATAGTGCTATTAATGTGCTTATTGATTTACAGGGTGATGATATGTATTCATCAACGCATGATCATTCACAAGGATCTGGTTTTTTTGGGTATGGGATTTTAATTGATGTTCAGGGTGATGATTTGTATCGTTCTCTTAGAGCGTCTCAAGGTGTTGGTTTTTTTGGGTATGGTGCGATTATAGATTGGGATGGGGATGATTCTTATCTAGCTCAAGAGTTTTCACAGGGTGTAGCTTTGGGTGGCAAGGGATTTATATTTGATCGTAAAGGTAAGGATCAGTATCAGGCTGCTCTATTTTCACAGGCTGTTGGGTTAACGTATGGTATTGGATCAATATTTGATATTTTTGGTGATGATTCTTATATTCTTGGAAATCGAGATTTTAGTTCTTATGTTTCGGTTGGTATTTTTAAAGGTGCTGGTCAAGGATTTGGTTTTGGAATTCGTCATATATCATCAGGGGGGATTGGCTTTTTGTATGATTATAAGGGAAATGATTTTTATGAATCTGGTAATTTTTCACAAGGCACTGGTTATTTTTATGGTTTAGGATTACTGATTGATGATATGGGTAATGATAGGCATATTGGATCTCGATACTCTATCGCATCTTCTGCTCATTCTGCGTTAGGTATTTTAATTAATAATAAAGGCAATGATAGCTATCAAACACTGTATGGTTCTTCGATGGGAATTGCTTGGGATAATAGTAATTCTTTTTTTCTCGATGAATCAGGTAATGATGTTTATGATTGTTTGGATCGAAATTTTTGTTTAGCTCAAGCGGATCATAATAGCTTTTCTCTTTTTAATGATAAATCAGGAAAGGATATTTATAATGTAAACGTTGTTAAACCACCTGCTACTAATTCTTACAATGATGGTAAGAGCTTTTCGATTCATATTGATGAAGGTGGTGACAAAGATGTATATTCTGGTGTTGAGAAGCTTAATAATATTGCTAAAGATCCAGTTGATTCTTATTTGTTTCTTGATTTAAAGTCTTCTTTGGCTAAATATTTAAGACAATTATAATTATTGTCGTATAACACGGTCTATTTCAGAAAAATTTTTCTGATTACTTCTGATTGGGGTAATGTCAATTCCACCTCTTCTTAAAAATGATCCTTGAACGGTTAGTTCTTTAATTTCTGAATAGTTGATAAGTGTATCATAGATAATATCAATACAATCTTCATGAAAATGTGGCTTGTTTTGGCAGGTTGCTAAATAATTAAATAATTCTTGTTTAATAATTTTTTTTCCAGAATATGTTATAAATAATGTTGCAAAGTCAGGTTGTTCTGTCACAGGGCATAAGGATCGAAATGTGTCAGTATATAATGTTTCAGTTACTATTTTATTGGTAAATTTTAATTTAAAAAATGGTTTAATAGACGTTATGGTTTTTTCGATTTTACTAATTCTATTTTCTAATTTATCTATACTTTCTTTGGTTTTAAAAATGATTTTAACAGGTGTTTTTATTTTTTTTTCTATATCTTTAATTATCGTTTTCTTTAATGTTTCTTTGGTTTCAAAACATGTTTGATTCAATGAATTTAAATATAATTTCAAGGATTTTGATTCAATAATATAATCTGATGAACTAGCATATCTAATTTGGCATAGTTGAGTTTGTGGTATTTTATTTTTATTTAACCAATATAATTCATAAATATTCCATATATCGATACCATATTTTGTTTTAGATTTTTTATTTGTACGTTTTATGGGTACTAATACGTTTGGGTTATATAGTTTTGGAATAGCGCTTTTTTTTCCTAATGGAATTTTTGGTGAGTTTTTGTTTTTTATATTTTTCATATTGGTGTTGTTTATCTTAAATTTTCTTATTAGTATAAAATTATGACTTTTTGTTTACAGTGTTCTCATAAACTAGAGTTAAAAATTCCCGATGATGATAATAGAAAACGTTTGGTTTGTCCAAGTTGTTCTTATATTCATTATGAAAATCCTAAAATTATTGTTGGGGTGTTACCTTACTATAACAACAAGATTTTACTTTGCCAGCGTTCTATTGATCCTGGTTATGGCCTTTGGACAATTCCTAGTGGTTTTATGGAATGTAATGAATCTGTTGAAGAGGGAGCTAAAAGAGAGGCTTTTGAGGAGGTTGGTATTACCTGTTCTGATTTGAATCTTTTTGTTATTTATTCTATTCCTCGCATAAGTCAGGTTTATATGCTTTTTACTTCTGAATTAGGCTCTGATCAATTTGCGATTGGTCCAGAAACACTTTCAGCTCAATTTTTTTTATTTAATGATTTACCTTGGGATAATATTGCTTTTTCTTCTGTTACATTTGCTTTAAAAAATTTTATAGTAAATTTTCCGTTAACTAATTCTAAAGTTTTTATAAACTAATTTTTTTGAATTTTTATTTATGTATGTTTTATCTATTTCAATTTGTGGTATTTACTAAATAAGATTAATAACTTTTTGGGATAACTTATGGATGATTCATATAATCATATTAATAAATTGCAATCAAAATCAAAAAAAAAGAAATCATCTGTTATTACAGTAAAGATTTATGATTTAAATTCCGTTAGAGACATAACTATTGATCTTAATAATGGTAAAGATCGGTCAAAACTTAAGCATATTATTATGCATGAAGGTCATCGATTACGTAAACGTGATAAATATCGTTATACAATGTTATTGGAAAAAACAAAATTAAGTTAATATTTCAATTGAATCTTCATTAACATAAACGGTGTGTTCCCATTGTGCTGACAATGAATTATCTTTTGTAACGGCAGTCCAATTATCTTCTAAAATAATACAGTCAGCGTTTCCTTCATTTATCATGGGTTCAATCGTAAATACCATTCCTGGGGCACAAATCATTAATTTTTCCCTCTTTTTATAATGAAACACAAAAGGGTCTTCATGAAATTTTTTTCCAGTTCCATGGCCACCAAATATTTTTACGACAGAATACGATTCTCTAGCTGCTATTTCTGAAATGGTATCCCCTATTTTATTTATTGGATCAAATGGTTTTAGATTTTTTATTGATTCTTCTAAACATTCTTTTGTTATATTAATTAAGTGACTTGCTTTCTCACTTATCTTTCCAATGGGATACATTCTACATGAGTCACCATAATAGCCGTTTATAATGCAGGTGACATCTACATTTAAAATATCGCCTTCAATTAATACCCTATCTTCTGGTATTCCATGGCATACTACTTCATTGATTGAGGTACAAATACTTTTTGGAAAGCCTTTGTAATTTAATGGTGCGGGAATGGCATTATGTTTTATTGTTGTTTCGTAAACCCATTGATCGATTTCGTTGGTTGTAATACCTGGTTTTATAATCGTATTTAAGTCATCTAAAATTTGTTTGGTTAATTGACAACTTTTTTTGATTCCTGCTAAATCTTCTTTTGTTTTTATTAAGGATCTGTTTGGTATTGGATACCCTTGTAGAGATAGACTTTTTAATGTTTCATCAAACTCAAAATGACATTGCTTATATTTTTTTTGGCTACCACACCAACAAGGGGCATTTCGATTAATTTTACTTTTATTGTTCATTTGAATTTATACTAACTTTTAGCAGTATAAATGTAAATTATTTCTTCCACATAGTTTTATTAAACAAAGCATAGTTTAGATAGGTGATGCTTGATAATAAAATAGCACCTGTTAGTTGATGTAAAATCGCTAGTTCTATCGGAACTTTTAATATTAACGTTAAAATTCCTAAAATAATTTGCGCTAATAGTATTATTAATACATAGGTTGCCGATTTTTTTAATGTTAGGTGGTTTTCTTTGGCTTTGATTATTTTTATCCATAAGATCAGTAATAGCACGCCTAAAACAACGCCTAAATGTCTGTGAATAAATTGGATCATTATTGGATTATCAAAGATATTATTTGTAGGGTACATAAATGCTGATTCTGGTAGCCATGATTCTCCCATTTTTGGGTATGTATTATACCCCCACCCTGCTTTTTTTCCAGCTGTAAAAGCTCCGTATATTATTTGTAATAATATCCCTATGCTCCATAGCGCTGTTGGGATTGCTAGTTGATGCGCTTGATAAATTTTTTCTTTTGTTAAATCTAATAATGTCCAAATAATATATTGTAATAGTAACAACGCTGTTACTAAATGCGCGGCTAATCTAAAGTGGCTTACCTCAGGTTTATTAACAAGGCCACTTTTTACCATATACCAGCCTAAAACACCTTGAAATATGACAAGCCCTATCATGATTAATATTCGTTTATTTAGCCAGGTAGGTATATATTTCTTTAATCTTAAGATAATATAAGGAATTATTAAGGCTAACCCTATTAATCGAGCTAACATTCTATGGAGATATTCCCAGAAGAAAATTAGTTTAAATTCATTTAATGTCATTGATTGATTAACAAGTTTATATTGCGGTGATGTTTGATATAGCTCAAATGTGTTTATCCAACTAGAATGCGTTAAAGGAGGAATGGATCCCATGATGGGTTTCCAGTCCACCATTGATAAGCCTGAACCTGTTAATCGTGTAATTCCGCCGATAATAATTATTAAAAATATTAAAATGGTTACAATGAGTAACCATCGTATAATTAGTAGGTTGTTTGTTTTATTGGTCATTTCAAAGCATATAGTATCATATTTTTTTCTTAAGATTGTTATTTTAGGTAAGTATTTCTTTTAGCGCTTCATTTAACTCTGAATAGATAAACTTGTAGTTATGATTTATTAACTTTTCAGCTTTTATAAACGGGGTATTTAATAAGGATGGTGCTAGTTCTCTAAATAAAAGTTTAATAATAAAATCAGGTGGATGTAACCATGAAGGTCTTTTGATGAGCATGCCTAATGTCTGACAGAATGTTTTTAAACTGCATTGATCCGGAGATACTAGATTGATAGGTCCAGATAAGTTTTCTGTTTCAATGATATGTTTTATAATCGCAACCACATCTTTAATATGAATCCATGGACATGATTGCTTCCCATTTCCTAAATGCCCTCCTAAAAACATGTTAAAAGGTAGTAATAATGTATTAAGAAACCCTTTTTGTGCATCTAATACGAGACCTATTCTTAATTGACTTGATCGTATGCTTGTTTTTAATGATTCACTTTCCCAGTCTTTACATAAGTTACTGATAAAACCGGTTCCTGCGGGAGCTGTTTCTGTAAACTCTTTTTTACTATCTAGATGACTGTAATACCCTATTGCTGATGCGTTAATTAAACTGCTTGGTTTTGTATTTGCTTGTTTAATCGCGTTAACTAATAGTTTGGTTGTATTAATGCGACTTGTATAAATCTTTTCTTTGTTTTTTTGTGTTAAGGGTTTTAGTAAAGAAGCTCCTGCTAAATTTATGATAATATCGGATTGTTCTATAAACTCTATTTTTTTCTCAATAAAGGTATCCCATGTTATATATTGTATGTTTTTTTCTTGGTTTTTATTTTGTTTAAACCGAGATATTATTATGAAGTTATACTCTTTGTTGTAGGTTTCAATGAAACGTTTTCCAATTAACCCTGTTCCGCCTGACATTAAAATTGTTTTTAATTTCATAGATTTATTGTTGTTCATTGTAAGTTTGTTTTACCATACACTATTTAGACTTAATTTTTCAATTCATTTATCTAAATAATTCTATGTTTATAATTGTTTTTTTGAGGGTAGAAATTATATTAAAGGGGGAAACTGTCTGAGATGCAACTATAATGCACTATTCAGATTTCCCCATCTTTTTTTCTTTTAGTTTCAGTTATAATTAGTTTTATATGGGATATATTTCATTTTTATTTTTGTTTATATTAAGTTCTTTTTTATTTTCTCAGCCTTATTTTCATGATTTCCCTGATGATGGTACTCGTGAACTAGCTTATTCAGTTAATGCTTATCATGAACATGCTCTTAAATCTATGGATTATATTATTCATTCTAATTCTCCTGGATATATTCGTTTAGGGGTTGCTAATCATCGCCTTTACAATGAGCCAGATGGTAAACATTTAGTAATTGGTGTACACAACCATAAATGGATAGAAGGTACTCCTGTTGAAACTGGGAATTCACTTCATTTTTGTATTAATGGGGGGCATCGTTCTTTTTTTACAGTTTTATTAGATAATGGTTTAGTTGGTTATACACGAGATGGCCGTTTTCGAGTGAGTTATGATAATGTTTTGGTAACATTGTCAGGTAATTATCCCGTATTGGGTTTAAACGGTATTATCAAATTGCCGAGAAGGGGGCATTATACGATTAATCGTAAAGGTGGTTTTTTTGTTGATTCTGATTTTGTTGATACATTTCAAATAACGTCATTTCAATATTTTGAAGATATGAATTTATATTTAGAAGCGCTTAGTCCTACATTTTTTATTTTAACTAAAGCTATTGAGACTATTGAGGGATTTAAACATTATAGTGTTTTACAAGGCTTTGTTAGTCAAGCTAATACCTTTCGTTCCTATGATAGTAAGTGGTATAGAGCCTACCATGATGCCTCGATTAATAGTTTATTTAAGTTAATTGAATATAGAAGAAAAGTGTTTAATACTATTAATTAATTTTAATAGTTTAGAAGTTTAAATGTGCCGTCATTAGTTTCTATTATATAACTACAGTGATGTACCCAGTCTCCACAATTTAAATAATCTTTATTACTTATTTTTTTTATTATGGGGTTATGAGAATGCCCGCAAATAACACCGTCAACGTTTTCCTTTTGCAAATATTTTAATAATTTTTTTTCATATTGAAATAGTATTAAGATGATTTTTTTGCTCATAACTTTGATGATTTTACTTAAGCTTATTTTTTTGTTAATTGCTTTTTTTTTGAAAGACAAGATAAATTCATATACTTTTGTACCCAATAGCGTAACAAATTTTGTTTTTAATGCCCCACTACTATCACATTTGTCTCCATGAAATATTAAGTATGTTTTGTTTTTTAATGTTTTATATTTTATTTCTGTTTTATAAACTATGTTATAAAAAATTTTTTTGACATCCTCTTCTTTGTCATGATTTCCTTGTAAAAAATAAATTTTTGTTCCTTCTTGTTGTAGTTGTTTTATTTGATCAATGATTGGTTTGCAAATAGTTAGTAAATCAGTTGAATTTTTAATTAAAAATTTATCAATGATATCTCCATTTAAAAATAACTTTTTACATGTAATTGATTTTAAGAAATCTTCAAATTTTTCAATTTGACTTCCTTTTGATCCAAGATGGGTATCTGATACCCAAATTGCATTCGCATTTATTGTTTTTTTTATGCTTGTCATAGACATTCATTTTAACAATTAACTTATAATCATTCCATAAGATCTCACTTATTTTAAAACTTAATTTAGAAGCTAGTTTTGATATTGTTATTATTATTTGTAGGATGTATAGGCGATAGGGTTCTATATGATATTTCTGTAAATAAAAACAGTTTTTCTTTAGGTGTTTTATTTTCTTTTATTAAGGCCTTAATATTGACTGCCTCAAATGAATATATGTATTCTTGCTGTTTTTCTAAATCTATTTTTTGTTTTAATTTTTTTCGTTCATAAGCTGATAATTGAAGTAAGTCTGCATTATCATATAATATTTGTTTATCATAAAAATTTTTATCCCAGGTTTGTGCTAGCGTAAACGTATTTAAATAATTTATTAGTAGTATGAAAAATAATGTTTTTTTTATCATTTTTTTTACTTATGTTTGCATAATGTTTTGATATGATTGTATTAACTTTGTTGTTACCTTTTTATATAGTTTTTTGATTGTTACTTCTTTATTTGTTTCTAAATATAAGGATGTTGCTTTTTCTGCTATTTCTACAGGAAACTTTTTCGTATTGATATTTATGCCTATGCCTATTATTGTCCAGCATTGTTTTCCTTGAATGATATTTTTAATTAATATCCCTGCTATTTTTTTTTTGTTTATATATAAATCGTTGGGTGGCTTTATTATACAGTTTATTTTATATTCTTTTTCTAACAAGGTCTGTAATGTTGTGGCTGCTGTTAAAACCATTTTCTCTGTGTTAATTTTTGGTTTTTCCGAATATAATATTAACGAATATAAAAAACTTGTATTCTTTTCTGCAAACCATATTCTTTGTTTTGTCCCTTGTCCTTTTGTTTGGTAGTCTGTGGTGATGACGAATGGTGCTATGGGTCGTTTATCTTTTATTAAGGATTCTGCATAATTATTTGTAGAATCTAACTCATTAAAATGATAATAGGTTATCAACTTAAAACGGGTTCTAAGACTTTATTTGTTTTTAATTGTAATGTTTTTAGTAATTCTTTATCTACATCAGCTGAAGGGTTATTTGTCGTTAATAATTTTTCACCTGTAAAAATTGAATTAGCACCTGCCATAAAGGCCATTGCTTGAGCTTCTTTTGGAATGGTAAGTCGTCCGGCACTTAATCGGATTTTTGCTTTTGGCAAGGCTATTCTTGCAATAGCGACCATTCTTATCCAGTCAAATGTATCTACTTTTTCTTGGTTTTCTAAAGGTGTTCCTTTAACAGGGACTAATGTATTGATTGGTACGCTTTCTGGTTGAGGTGTTAGATTGGCTAATGTTTCGATTAATTTTAGTCGATCTTTTATACTTTCGCCTAATCCAATAATACCTCCTGAACATACGGATATACCTGCATCGGCAACATGTTGGATAGTATTTAATCGATCTTGATATTTCCTGGTTTTGATAATGGAATCATAATGATCTTCAGATGTATCAAGGTTATGATTATAAGCCGTTAAGCCTGCTTCTTTTAAACGTTTTGCTTGAACATCTGTTAACATTCCTAACGTACAACACGCCTCCATTCCTAGCTCTTTTACATTTGATACCATTTTTAAAATTCGTTCAAAATCGTCATTATCTTTAACTTCTCTAAAAGCAGCTCCCATACAAAACCGACTTGAACCATTTTCTTTTGCTTTTTTTGCTTTTTGCATTACGATATCTAAATCAAGTAACTTTTCTCTTTCTAATCCCGTATTATAGCGAGCTGCTTGAGGACAATATGAGCAGTCTTCAGGACATCCGCCTGTTTTAATAGATAATAAGGTACATAATTGCATTTCATTACTATTATGATGTTGTCTATGTACGGATGCAGCTTCAAATACAAGATCTAAAAGTGGTGTATCATGTAATGTTTCTAAATAATTTAGTGAAATTGTTTTTTCTGTCATCATTTGTGTAAGTGGATTATATCTTATAGGTTGCTACGGGTAAATATCCCTTAATTAATTCGAAACTTACTTGATTGGGAATGTTTGAATTGTTTAATTTAAATTTTTACTTGATGCTTCTAATTATTTTTTTATAATTACACTATGAATAAAAATATAATTCTTTTTTTAATTGCTTTTATTATTTTTTCTATTATTGATTTAATTTGGCTTGCTTATGTAGGTAGACCTATATATGTATACTATCTAGGTGATTTTTTAAGAGAAAATCCAATTTGGAGTTCTGCTATTATTTTTTACATATTTTTTATTATTGGAATGATTGTTTTTGTTATTAGACCTGCTATTAACCAATTAAGCTATCGTTATGCTGTATCATATGGATCTTTTTATGGTTTTATTACATATATGACCTATGAATTAACAAATCATGCCGTTATCAAGGCATGGCCTTTTGGTATCGTTTTGATTGATATTGTTTGGGGAGCTATTTTATCGGCTTTAGTTTCAGTTTTATCATTGTTCTTTTATCGTCGTTTTTGTTTGAATTAATGTCTGTAATATCATTTTTTAATTGTGCAGCATTAATTTTTTAGTTATGAAACGTAAACGTATTCTTTATGGTATTAATGGAACGGGTGTGGGGCATATATCGCGAGCCAAAAGTTTGATTCCTTATCTCAAACGGTATGTTGACGTTGATATTTTAATTTCTGGAAAGTTACAAGAATTAAACTTTGATGATGACGTGTTATATGATTTTACAGGATTTACTTTTGTTTATGAGGGTGGTGCTGTTAATTGGTTAAAAACTATTTTTCAATCTCATCCGCTTCAGTTTATTCGTGATATATTTTCTATGAACTTAAAACCCTACGATATGGTTATTACTGATTTTGAGCCTATTAGCGCCTGGGGATCTTTTTTTCGTTTTAAGCATTGTATTAATGTTTCTCATCAATCTTCTTTTTATTCTTTTAAAACACCACGAACTCCTTTATGGCCTTTCTTTATTTTTGCTGAACTATTTATGCGTTTTTATTCGTTTACCTTTGATTATCTTGGTGTTCATTTTTTGCGTTATAACGACAATATTTTCCCCCCTGTACTAAAAGATGAAATTATTGATGCTAAACCAACTCAAGAGGGCCATATTACAGTTTATTTATCTGCTTTTTCACTGCAAGAGCAAATAGATTTTTTCAAACAATTTCCAGATTATGATTTTCAAATTTTTCATAAACATTGTAATGAGGTTGCTGTTGTTGATAATCTAAAAATTTCGCCTTTATCAGAAACTTTTAAATATAGCATGATAGCTTCATCCGGTTATATTTCTAATGCTGGCTTTGAATCAAATGCTGAGGCATTGCATCTTAAAAAACCTCTCTTATGTATTCCAATTCGGTTTCAGTATGAGCAATATTGTAATGGTGCTGCATTAAAAAAATTGGGCGTTACGGTTATACCTTATTTAAAAAAACGGGCTGTTAATGATTGGTTATTATCAAGGCAACAGCTTCCTCCTATTCATATTTGTGATACCGATGAATTTGCAAAAGCTATCGTTAAGAAAATTAAAAATTAATTTTTTTTGGTTCTTCAATTTATATTTTTTTTACGATTGATATTTGAAATTCTTTCACGTAGAATTAAAATATATTTAAAAAAGGTGGAGATTTTGAATTCTTGGTTTCGTTATTATAATGAAACAGTCTCATTAATTGAGAATTACGTACTCTGCCTAAATGATACTTTGGTAAAAAGTGCTGAATTACAACAGGATTTAATCAATCATTATTATCAATTCATTGTCAATCAAAACATTAATAATATAGGGGATACTAATGACTAATCAAGACAAACAGGTTGTACTCGTTACAGGTGGTTCACGAGGTATTGGAAGTTCTATTTGTAGTATGTTAGCTGAAAATAATTATTTTGTTATTTGTAATTATAATAATTCAAAAACTGATGCTGAGGCTCTTGCTAGTCAATATGAGAATATGGTTACTAAGCAATTTGATGTATCTAGTTTTGAAGATACAACAGCTGCAATACACGAAATAGAAAACAACTATGGTCCAGTTAGTGTGTTGATTAATAACGCTGGTATTACAAAGGATCGTTTTATTCATAAAATGTCGTTAATTGAATGGGATGATGTTTTAAAAGCAAATCTTTACTCTGCTTTTAATTGTACACGTAGTATTCTTCCTAATATGAGAGATAGAAATTTTGGACGAATTATTTGTTTAAGTTCTGTTAATGCGCTTAAAGGACAAGTGGGGCAAGCAAATTATTGTGCATCTAAGTCTGCTTTAAGTGGTTTTATCAAAGCAATCGCTTTAGAAAACGCTAGTAAAAATATCACGGCTAACTTAGTTGCTCCAGGTTATATTGATACGGATATGACGAAAAATATAGCAAAAGAAATTACAGATGATATTAAAACTAAAATTCCTATGAATCGTTTTGGAAAACCAAATGAAATTGCTAAAACAATTCTTTTTTTAGTTGATGAAGCAACATCCTATATTACAGGTGAAACCATTTCTATTAATGGTGGAATGTATATGAATTAAGATGCAACCAAAACTTTTAATTGATGATATTGGTAAATTATTAAACGAATCGAAACGGAAAGTTAAAAAAAGAATGAAAGGTAACTGTGATTATCAAAATTGTGGTGGGAAAATATTTTTAACCCATGATGAGAGTATTTCTTTTTTAGATTTTCTTGATTTTAAAGAACAAGTTATGTCTTTTCATTTAATTAAGGGTGGTGTTGGTAAAACAACGTTAGCACAAAGTGTCGCTTCGCGTGCCTCTGTTTATGGAGCAAAAGTGCTTTGTATCGATTTAGATCAGCAAAGTAATTTATCTCAAGCGTTTGGAAAACATCAAGAAACTAGTCCTAATGTATATGATATTTTATCAAAAAATATCCCTATAAACGATGCTATTATTAATGTTTGCCCTGGCATTGATCTTATTAAAAGTTCTTTAAGCAATGCGAAGTTAGATCATAAAATATTTCTTGATAATCATAATGTTGAAACATTTTTTTCTGATATGATTCAAGATCTTAAATTGGAATATGATTATATTATTTTTGATTGTCCTCCTACATTAGGGCCATCTGTAAAATCTTCTATTATTGCTTCTGACACGATTGTTCTTCCGATTAACCCTGATTTGTTTAGTATAGAAGGATTAAAAATATGTATTGAAGAAATAAAAAATTTGGCTGATTCTTATAATAAAGAAATTGATATAAAGATTATTATTAATAAATATGATAATCGTACAATTTTATCTCATGAAATTAGTCAGTTTTTATTTGAGACTGATTATTTTAAACATTTAGTTTTGCCTACGGTGGTTCATAATAGTCAGGATTTTTCAAATAAGCTTTCTAGAGGGATGTCAATTTTTGATTCTCCTTCTCAAAAAAAATCAGCAAAAGAAATTGATGACATTGTCATTGATTTAATGGAGTTAAGATTATGCCAAACAAAAAAGTAAAAGAAAAAAAGTTTACTAGCAAAATTTTATCGGATGATGTTCTTTCGATTGATGATTTATTATCAATATCATTATCAACAAAAAAAACATCTCCTAAAAAAGCTATAAAAAAATCTATAAAATCTAATTCAAAAAACGTTGTAAAATCATCCCCTAAAAAGGCTGTAACATCTAAACGTGTTATTAAAAAACTGACACCAAAAAAATCGAAGATTAAGTCTACTAAAAAATCTTCAAAGGTTATTGAAGATATTGTATTTGAAAAACCAGAATTTAAATTAGTTGAGTTTAAACATGACCATCTACTTGATGTAGATGAGCTTAATACAACAGAAAAAATAAAAAATACTCTACCTAAAATAACATCTATAAAAAAATCAGTGGATGATTTTAATTCAAATAATTCTAAGCTAGAAAGTTCAGAGAATTTGTTTTTAAACTCTTATCAAGATTTTACGAATACTTTTATCAAAAATTGGTTTAACTTATTTAAAGTTTGATATTATCTTTAATAAAGTCTTTTATTGCACTTGCATTTGAATCTACATTATAAAATTTTTGTTTTTTAGTTTCTATGCTTTCAAACCCTTTTTCTCGTTTAGGAATAGTTCCTATTGATTCTTGTATTGTCGTTTCAAATTTTGTTGGTTTTGCTGTTTCCATACATAGCATGGGTATATCAGATTCTTTGTTTTTTATCGCTACATGGATAGCTGCTGCTGTATGAGGATCTATAATTATCTTAGTATCTTTGTATATTGTTTTAATTGTTTTTATTCTATCTTTATGTGTACTTGAATCACTACTAAATTCATGTTCTTCTTTTAAAGTTGTTATTAGATTTGATAAATTAATTTCTTTTTTAGATTCAAATTCTTTCATTAGTTTGCCACATTGTTTGGCATTTCTTTTTAGACAGTCATATAATAATCTTTCAAAGTTAGATGCTTTTGATATATCCATAGATGGACTACTGGTTGTTACCACAGTCTCTTGCTTGTAAACTCCTGTTTTAAATAATATGTCTAATACTTTGTTTTCATTTGTCGCTATAATTAATTTGCGTATCGGTAATCCCATTTGTTTTGCGATATACCCTGCTAACATATTTCCAAAGTTGCCAGATGGTACGATAATATCTAATGGTTCCCCTACTGTATCTATTGTATTTAAGTAACCATAAAAATAATAAACTATCTGGGCACAAATTCGCCCCCAATTGATAGAATTAACGGCTCCAATACTATATTTTTGTTTAAATTCTATATCTTTATTAACTTCTTTTACTATATCTTGGCAAGTATCAAATGATCCATCTACTGATATATTAAATATGTTTTTATCAAGAATTGTACCGGCTTGTGCTTTTTGAAATTCACTCATACCTTCTTTTGGAGTTAACATCACTACATTAATTCTTTCTTTGGATCTCATGGCTTCTTCTGCTGCCGATACTGTATCTCCAGAGCTGGCTCCTAAAATCGTTAGAACCTTATTTTGTTTTGTTAATTCATATTCAATGATATTACCTAAAAATTGCATGGCTAGGTCTTTAAAGGCTAAGCTTGGGCCTAATGATAAATCTTGTAAATATATATTGTTATATAATTTTTTTATCGGAGTTATTTTAGAATCTTTAAATTTTGTTTCTGTATATGTTTTATTAAGTATCTCTTCTAAATCTTTTTTTGGGATACTCTCACCTACAAATTTTTCGATGATAGTATAGGCTATCTCTGCATAACTTAACGTTTTATATTTTTTTAATGTTTCATGATCAATAAACGGATATATTTCTGGTATAAATAATCCGCCATCTTGTGCTAATCCAGATAATAGTACTTCCGAAAATGTATATGTTTGAGTGTTTTCATCTCTCGTACTAACGTAATTCATATCGTATCTAGTGTATGATGTGTTTATCATCTTGTAAATGTTATATCTTATTAATTGATTTTGTATTTAATATTCTTTATAATTAGTTAAATTAATTTGTAAGGAGATTATAAATGGCAATAGAATTTTATAATGTAAAAAAGAAGAAAAAAGTAAGTATTGATGAAGCTAAAATTGAAAAGAAAACATATGAGCGTGAAACAAAAGCAGGAAAAAAACAAGTACGTTATGCTTTTCGTGCTGTAGATGATGATGGAACTAATTTAACAAAGTTTTGTTCTGAAGCAGATTGGAACAAATTATAGTCATTAATTTAATTTAACTTTAAAAGCCGCTTT
>CETM01075696.1_pt1 | contig 47430 bp, 55 predicted proteins | sample 361451 | NCBI WGS metagenome assembly CETM01 (sample SAMEA2622690, study PRJEB7988) | marine metagenome | isolation source: saline water (ENVO:00002010), including
GCACTTAACCATGGGCGCAGCGACGCAGGCGGAAGGCTAATATCCATACTTTTAGCCATGTAGTCGGCGGCCATGTGCTGCAGCGAATAGCCTACAGCAAGGCCAATAAGCAGTGAAAAACCACACACCAGTGACAAGTGCAGCAAATAAATAGCGCGTATTTGTGCACGAGCCCCGCCTAGGGTTTTCATCATTGCCACTGGGTCGTATTGGCGCTCGCAATAACGCTTTGCTGATACCGCAATAGCCACTGCCGCGAGAATAATGCCCAACAAACCTGCTAACAGTAAAAAGCGCTCCGAACGCTCTAGCGAATTAGCTATGGGCGACTGCCTGTCTTTCACCCCATACCAACGTTGGTTTTCGGCCAGTTGAGGCTTTAGCCATTGATAGAACGCTTCGACATCGTCACCGTCGCCAGCATAGAGTTGACGGTAGAACACCCGACTCCCCGGTTGGATCACCTCAGTTTTGGCGATATCAGCTTCATTAAGCAACACCCGGCGACTGCCAGAGAAAATATTGAACGGCGCATCCGGTTCTTCGCTCAAAATATGGCTAACGGTAAAGGTGGCAGCACCTAACTCAACCTCATCGCCCACTTGCAGATCCAATGAATACATCACCGTTTCATTGAGCCAAACGTTGCCCTCTTTAGGGCCGCCCTCGGCCACTTGCTCTTGGGCATCAAAATCGCTTTTAATGAGTAGCTCACCTTTAAGAGGATAGGCCGATGACGCTGCTTTTATTGCCGCCAGTTGCATACGGTCATTGGCAAAGAGCATGGTATCGAAAAACGTGAGCTGCGCCGTTTTCAAGCCCATTTTCTGTGCTTGCTGGCGGTATTCATCTGGCAACGCATGGTTACTGGCCAGCGCTCTATCGGCGGCGATAAAAGCGTTGGATTTTTGCAAAATGGCTTGACCAATACGGTCAGTTACCGAGGACAAGGTCAACACCGTCATCACTGCCAGCGCAATAGCTGCACATATCACCGTGAGCTCGCCTCGGCGCAGCTCTCTCAAAAACAGTCTAAATGCCAATTTAGCCCACATTGACCTGCTCCTTCGGCTCACTCAACTCAGTTAGACTGCCGCCTTCGATGTGCAAAATACGGTCGCATCGCTGTGCCAGTGCTTCATCATGTGTAACCAGCACCAGCGTGGTGCCTTGCTGTTGGTTAAGCTCAAACAACAGCTCTTCAATCATTTTACCGTTTTTACTGTCTAAGTTTGCCGAAGGCTCATCAGCAAACAGAATTTGCGGCGTGCCAATAAAGGCACGAGCGATAGCAACTCGCTGCTGCTCACCACCCGAAAGCTGCGAAGGGTAATGCTCAACGCGATGACTCAAACCGACCTTCTTCAACAGCGCCAGCGCCTGCTCTTTGGCATCATTTTGGTTGGCAAGCTCAGCTGGCAACATCACATTCTCAAGTGCACTGAGGCTTTGCACCAACATAAAGGATTGGAATACAAATCCAACTTTTTGCGCACGCAAGGCCGCGCGCCCTTCTTCGTCCAGTTGCTCCAAGGCATCACCATCTAAGGTAATGCTTCCCGAGCTTGCCACATCAAGCCCTGCTAACAAGCTCAACAATGTGGATTTACCCGAGCCCGAGGCGCCAACAATGGCCACCGACTCGCCCGGCTTGACATTAAAGGTAATGTCGCTGAGGATCGTTAAATCGCCGTCAAGCGTATTAACGGACTTAGTTAATTCTTTGACTTGAATAATATTTAATTGAGATAACGCTGACATATGAGTGCTTCAATCCTACGTGTTTTTATCGTCTTACTGCTTGTCACTAAACCATTATTCGCTTGGGCTGACAATCAGATACTTGTCCTAGGTGACAGCTTAAGCGCAGCCTATGGGTTAAAACAACACCAAGGCTGGGTGCAATTGTTACAAGATACGTACGAGCAACAAAATACGCCCACTACCCTGATTAATGCCAGTATAAGCGGTGAAACCACAGGGGGGGCACTGCGCCGCCTTGATGCGATTCTTAAAGAGCACACCCCTACCCATGTGCTCATTGAGCTTGGCGGCAACGACGGCTTGCGTGGTTTTCCCGTCACTAAAATGAAAGCCAACCTGCATGCACTAATAGATAAAAGCCAAGAGGCCGGTGCTGAGGTGGCGTTAATGCAAATTCGTATTCCACCCAATTATGGCCGTCGTTATACCGAATTATTCGAGCAAAGCTTTGTTGAAGTGGCCAAGGAAAAGCAAGTGACCTTAATGCCCTTCTTTGTAGAGCAAGTGGCAACCGACGGTGAATTAATGCAAAACGATAACATTCACCCTAATGCTGAAGCGCAGCCGATCCTACGGGATATTATGAAAACACAAATCAGTAACTGGCTGACCAAGTAGCCTCTGATACACCAAAATAACTCAACAAAAGCGCTGAAAATTAGCGCTTTTTTCTTTTTTGTAATTAAATCGGCGAATATGAATGTTTTATAAGCAAACGCAACAGCCGACGCTTGCATTTACAAAATATTTCCGTACTATTGCAATCCAAGTCGGCATATAGCGCAGCCTGGTAGCGCACTGTCATGGGGTGTCAGGGGTCGCAGGTTCAAATCCTGCTATGCCGACCATTCTTTTCCCCCTAGAAACAACTGGTTAGAAAGTTCTATCTAGCCTCCCTCAAAATTGCTGTAGTAATTCAGTAGTAATTCAGTAGTAAAATAATTTTTGGAATTATCCTCCAATCCGAGTTTATCGTCATATTTTAAGCCACAAACTGGCTCCCTGACTTTATCAAAACCACCAGCCCAATATTCTAAATTTCTCAATTGTTACTAAGCTATCTAATAAGTATGGATAACCCAATCTAGGTACTTTTTGACCGATCCTTGTCCAACCCAATATTGCACTGTATATTTAAACAGTATTAAGATTGTGAGATGAGATAGCTTATGTGTGGACGGCTAAATGTTATCAATGATCCTTTATGCGGTATTGTTTCAGAAATTTTAGGGATCAAATTTGAGGCAAACACTAATACAGACTTGAGACCCACCCAGCAAGTAAGCGTTATAGCGGGTTCCTCCGATGGAATCTATCAATTAAATCCCACTTGGGGTTTGAAAACTTCGTGGTCCTCAAGGCTATTGATTAATGCACAAGCTGAAACTGCAAGAGAGAAGAAAACATTTCGTCAAGCGATGCAAAGTCACCGATGTCTTATCCCCTGCTCTGGTTGGTACGAATGGCGAGACGAAGGCGACAAACGTAAGCAAAAGTATCTATTCTCTGGCTCAAAGGTACACGCTCTTTTTATGGCTGGTATTTATTATCCTAATGATTTAGGAGCACAATTAATCACGCTTACAATTAGACCCAACTCCAAATGCTCACAATATCACGGACGCATGCCTCTCCTTATTCACCCAGAGGATATAGATTACTGGCTCTGGAGTAGCGCCGATGAGTTGACCCCCCTAATGGAGCCCGTACCTAGCCAGGCAATAAAAGTGGATGCTACTTCATGAAAGTGATCTGCTCGATTTGTCGAAAAGAGCTCACATCTGGAATCATTTGGCTTTTAAACGGCCCTGCACACTGGTCGTGTTGGAAAGCTAGTTACTTTAAGCCTATCCATATTGACAGCCAGGCATCATTTGGAGGTATAGGCCCTACTTATTTTGATGCGTTTACAGGTGTAGAGCTTACGAGGCAACAGGTAATCAAACGTATGGCGTTCGGTCTAAGAGAAACTTATGGCTATGACGATAATTTTGTTCGAGCCGACGGTTATATGCCTCCCAGGAGACGGTATCGGTATGGAGAAAGAATTATTACTTTACCTGAAGGTTGCGAGTTTAGCTGGTTATCTTAGCCAAGCTAAGCAAAAGGTGGCGATCTAATTCACAAAAATTGTTAGTTGACTATTTTTAGGTACGCGCTAATATTTTGTACGGAATTTGAACTCAACGGAATGGGTTCGTTGAGGCCGACTAAGGGACTAGCTATGAATATTCACCATCTCTCGCGATATAATCCATATCATCAAGGCAATAACCCAGCATTTGACCATGTTTCAGGCATGCTTCTCTCTTTTAAAAAAGGAGAGGCTAAATCAATACCGTTCTGGCTAAGTCGTGTTGAAAAGAAAATAACCGAGCTAGTAGGTAATAAGCCATTCTATGTTGCGACGGTACCATCAAGTACAAAAGGAAAGCACCATCCAGGCTTTAAACAACTCATACCAAAACTCTCTCAAAAGTTTGATGTATTAAATGATAAAGGTAACCTAATACAGCGTGACGAATCTATCGACAAGTTAGCCGCTGGTGGAAACCGAGCTATCGAAGTTCACGTAAATTCCTTGTCAGTTCCCACACCTGCTTCTAACAAAAAACCTGTAGTTCTGTTGGATGACGTCACTACTACCGGCAATAGTATGAAAGCTGCAATTTCAAAACTTGAGCGTGCAGGATATACTGTTGTAGCGGCAATAGCATTAGGTAAAACTTCATAAAAATGTTTGATATCACAGAGATACGCAAGGGTGATGCCCTTTACCCAAATCACCTCGCAAGTATCATGGCACCCCCTCGTACAATTTGGGCGATGGGTAACTTAGAGTTATTGGGAGCTCCCGGGGTTAGTGTAGTTGGTGCTAGGGATGCTTCCTCGACAGGGTTAACAATAGCTCAGCGGATCTCTTCATTTCTTGCTCTCAACAATATCCCCGTAGTATCTGGTTTAGCTTTGGGAATTGATGCTGCAGCACATAAAGGTGCTGTAGAAGTAAATGGTCCAACTATCGCTGTACTGGCGTCAGGTGTTGATATATTTACTCCAAAGTCAAATAGTGCCCTGGCTCAGCAAATATTAAATACCGGTGGCCTTATAGTCAGTGAGCAGCCGCCGGGCAGTCCAGCAAGGAAACAAAATTTCGTACCCCGCAATCGAATTCAAGTTGGGCTCTCTAGTTCGTCTGTCATCGTAGAGTGTGCTGAAAAAAGTGGAACTATGACACATGCGAAATTTTGTCTTGAAGAGAGACATCCATTATTTACTGTTATCCCTGACAATGCACCGGCAAATATGAATTTGTCAGGCGCTCGTCACTTAACGTCGATGGGAGCAAAGATCATTAGGTCAAAAGATGACTATTCAGTGTTATTCAACGCGTCTTTGTCCAAGTTGGCTTAGTGAGTTTTTCGTGGCTGGCGGTGGTTCTGCTTTTGGTCTAGCCTAACTTTTGTAACTGGCACCTCAGAAAGGACGCAAAAATGAAACCATACATCCTGCCTCTACTAGCATGCACCCTGTTGTTGACAACTGAATCTCTGGCCCATAGTGGTCGAACTAACTCTGATGGGTGCCATAAAGATAATAAATCAGGTGGCTACCATTGCCACAATTCAACTCCACAACCAACATCAACCAGTAAGCTGACCCTACCCCCCTTACCTAGTAACTACCCCACCAGCTTCAGCAATGCTAAATCAAAAGCAGAAAGAGACGTTTATTTTGACCAAGACACAACTTTCTACTGCGAATGTAATTTTGTTTTTGACGACACTCAAGATTTAGATGGTGATGGCAACACTGATGAAACGATGATCGAACCTAGCTCGTGCGGATATGAACCAAGAAGACCAATTACTAATAGCGGCAAGCCAAACGCTAGAGTATCTCGCATAGAGTGGGAACACATTATGCCCGCACATATCATTGGTGGGGAGCTCGATGAGTGGAAAAATCGCAAGAATTTTCCGGAATGCCAAGAAAATGATGGCTCTTACCTCTCTGGCCGTGAATGTGCGTATGAATTAGTGCCTCTTTTCAGAAGAGCTCACGACGATTTAGTAAACTTGGTGCCTGCCGTTGGAGAACTAAACGCAGACCGTTCGAACTATCAGTTCGCAGTTATAACTGGAGAAAATAGGCTGTATGGTCAGTGTGATTTTGAAGTTGATTTTGATAAGGACACCGCTGAACCTTCACATGGAGTCAGAGGCGATATTGCCAGAACCTACCTTTATATGGTCCAACGGTATGGCGCAAACATTGATTCGAGCACGTTGGAACTAATGAAACAATGGAATACAGATGACCCGGTTAGCTCTTGGGAGTGTTTAAGAAATGAAAGAATAAAGGACTCGCAAGGATATGGTAACCCCATCGTGACTGATAGCTGTAAACCATAAGATTTGGGAGTTTAGGGGTATAATGGTGAAGTTAGAAGAGTGGATTTTGGGTCTATCAAACCCGCAGGGGGTGTGGATTTTTCTCGCCTTTCTGTTAGGTGCAATCATTATGAAGAAGCAACCGACACAATTGCTTCTTCAGCTTCAGGAAAGAAAAATGAGAGACATAGCTCAAGCAAAGGAGCTATTGGAGTGTGCAGCTCTGAGCGACGAAGCTCATAAGCTCCTGAAGGATTATATTGAGACCTATTCGTTCAAAAAATTTTATGGGATTATGGCCACTAGTTATGAGAGGAAGAAACTGATGGTTCTTGCAGAGACTCATGAGAAAGAAATTACATGGGTCATGATTAGAAGGGCTTTTCAAAATAGATACTTGGTTATAGAAGACGATGAGCTAACAGTAAAATTAAATAGATTTGATTGGGCCTCATCTAAAGCTAGCTCGTTTTTCGGGTACGTTGTAGGTATCTTCTCAGTGCTTCAATTATTAGTACTTTCAGGTTCCTCGCAAGACTACTCCCTCATTGAATTTATAGCGAGGGTCATTTTCGCTACTTCAGTGTTTTTATCAGCCTTCTTTTTTAAATCTCTAACATGGCCTTACAAGAATGCTCTCGTTATCAAAAAAATACTAGAGAGTGAGGAAGTGAAGCCGAGCAAAGGGACTCTATCGGAAACGGATGGAAACTCACCTTCTAGCCATTAAAACTTTGTCAAAAGGTCATTGCTACACTTCTATTTCATAATAAGGTAAATCCGGTGCTTCACCGATAATTTTACCATTTTCCATATACGCATGGCTGGCGACCACATCAGACCCTAAAACGGTTGTTTCACTGCCATCGGCGTGCCTAACTGTGGTGGTGCCATTTGAGTGAACTTGCACCACTTCCACAATTATACGCCTTGGGTTCGCCAGTATCGCGCTTAGCCGGCTTAGAGCATTAGACATTTTTAGTTAGCCCCGCAGTTTGATTGATTGTGATTCGGCCCTGCTTGTCTACTGCAGCGCTTACTGTAACCGTGTCGCATGTTGCCTTATATAGATGCTGGGCATACTGAATACCAATTAACTGGCCAGGTTGTAAGGGCGGCAACTGCGGCATAACTTTCGTCTTTATAGTGCTCTCCTCTTTTTTACCGCTATCGGCTAGCACCGCGCTCCCCCTCTGCCTAGCAGCTTGTATATCTGTAATGAGGCTATCAACGATTTCAGGGGCATACCTATCGCCCAGCGTTTCTCTACGTTTAACGCGACAGCTCACCCCCTCCTGCTCACCTCTAACAAAGGCAACGTTAAAATCAGGCTGTCTTATTTCTCTAGCGCTGTGACTCGTGATCACACCTTCATTAAGAACTACATCACAGGTCGCACTAGCTGTATCCCAGGGCATAACAGGCCACCGAGGTACGACGCGGGCTTTTTTTAGAGAGTCATCGCAAAGCACCATAGCTCCAATGCGTTCTGCTGCTTCATTTAGCGCTTCTGCTGGCGCTTTATTCATAATGTTGAAAGCTCGGGCCGGCACTGGAAAATCAATTATCTGACTATCAAGAGTCCAACCATCAGAAAGTAGGCCGCTCATTATCCCTGCAATTGTTTGCACTGTCTGGTTTGAGTAATTGGCCGGTGCCTTGTTAGGTGAGGCTAACTCAGCAACTCGACTACGCCCACTTGCTGAATATTGATAGTTATTAAATGAAATCTGCTTAGAGGGGCTTTCGGCCCAGGCGTAAAATTCATAGCCGTTGAGCTCGATACGCAGCAACTCGTTGATGGCACGTTCTTGGTCAATGCGTGACATAAACTTTAAATTAACCACAGCGGCAAATTGACCGCGACTTTGCTGGTGAGTGAATGCACTAAGCATGATCTGCATTTCATCACGCACCCTCACGCACGTAAAAGTTGGTTGCATCAAATAGCTCCTTGCAACAGGCGCGATAATAGGCACCTTAATTTCGTTTGTTGGTACATCGTCCCAGCCTCGCTGGTTGCCACCAGGCAAGCCCCAGTAGCACACTTTGTGTGGTTCATCGAAACGCATCGAGATTGCGCCCGTATGCGTCTGGCTTTGCTCGTCAAAGCGCAACTTAACGGCTCCTGGGAACGGGTGCGCTACCCAATAACAAATCCACTGCCACGGATACGGCCCCCAATGCATCAGCGTTGCTTGGCCAACTTCAGGAGGGCTTTTCCACCACTCCATCGTTGCATCGATGCCGGTGAGTGGGCCTGCTTTCCAACGCCATGTAAAGTCTGTGCCCGTGAGTGGTGATTTGGTTCGCCAGCGCATGTGCCATGCTGTTTGCTCGCTCGGTAGTAGTGAAGCGTAGCGCCAGGTAAAGTCTGTGCCGGTGAGCGGGTGGGAGCTTGAAAACGCTAATTGATAGCGCTGGCTAATAGACTCTCCATTAAGCCAGGCGCACTGTACTTGCTGGCCCACAGCCTCGGTAGTCTGCCAAGCGTGTGTGAAGTCGCGCTGCTCAGCTAAGCTTGTCCACCGCTGCGTTGTTGCAGACTCAATCGCCTGCCCATTTCGCCACAGCACATGCCACTCTTGGCCCGTTTCAACAAGTACCGGCTCAGGCGGGTCAACCGGCCCACCATCATCGCCGAAGCGCATAATAAGGGGGCTAGTTTTAACCTCATAGCCGGCAGAAAAACGCAGTTTAACGAACATTTAAGCACCTGGTTCGGGAAACGGATCGGCAGGATTAAAAGTGGCCAAGTCCACTGGGGTCGCCTGTACTAAGTCGAAAATTTTGCCGCTGTATTGCGCATCGTCATCGAGCATGACCACCATTAGTACAGGGTCAACCGTATAGCTCAGCGGCACGAAGCGGTCAACAATGCCGGTGCCAGTGCCGCAATGAAATAAAAGCCCGCCGGTGTTTCTATCTAAGAACATTAAGCGCTCAGCTTCTTGCTGTGCATCAACACGCACGAAGCCAGTCATAAACACATTTTCAGGGGTAAAGTGCTTTGCAGTAAAAACGTGCATTTACCATTCCTCTAGGTTGAGCCAGAGGCAACTACACCTGTTAGAGTGAGAAGATGGCAATTGCATATATTGCTGGCTACCAATGGCCTTGATGAAAGGCTGATACCCCACATCTCTATAACCGGCTTCCTGTGAAGCGAAAAAGCCTGGCAACATCCCCCTGCAATGAGGTGAAGTTGTGTCATTGAGATAAGGGGAGTTATAAAAGCTTGAGCTACTCACAAGATAGAGGGGGCTGAGCATTTTTATTTCTGGCTCTGCTGCAAACGTGTCATCAAGCGTACTGCCAGCCTGGCCACCAAATATGTGTACTAAGCTCACTTCACTTGGGGTTCCTGAGCCGTCCATTGGGTATAACTGAGCAACATTATTCGGTGTGGTGTCCACAATTTTATAATTCAAATTGTACGACCAACTAAAAGATGTTGCATTTTTAACCCCTGACATAGCTGTAAACCGCCCTGTATCGTTAGGGTAGATAGAGTTTATATCACCCACAAAGAACGCCACGCAGGTCGTTGTTCCTTGATAATTGTAAGTAGCTCTAATGGGCGAAAAAGCAAAAAAGTAAAATGCTGTAGCAGTACCAATTAGTATCCAGTTACGTGGCTGATAAGTGGGATTTGTACTGGCGGCATTAAAACCAAAGAAGTAGCCAGCGCGAGAAAAGCTGCCTTGCCCTGCAAAATCCAAAGCGCTTTGCACTCTTATAGTTTCGCGAATGGCATTGCCTGGCGCTTCCATCATAACCGTGCCACCACTTCCGCCGCTTGCAACGTTATTTTGAAAAGCAATGAAAGGCGGGTTGGCCACTTCTTCCGCTATCGTCCAGCCTAGCGGCTGCTTAGTGCCATAGCCCTCGACCAGGCACTTTTTGAATATCTCAATATATTCGCTGGGGCGGCCATCAACCACTTGTGGTGCGCCTACATCATCCCAACGGTAAACGGTTACTGGTTGCGTCATAGTGAGTCCCTATTGCCTCGTAGTGATAGAGTTGATTTATCGTATTCGATGGAGCTGTGCCCTGGGTTCACCGCGCGACTGACCATGATGGGCGGTGCTGCAGAAAGCGTTTCAAATAAGAACGCCTCACCAGGTAGCAAGCCCGCCCCGAACGCGCCTTTGCGAATGATGAAGTACGGCGCTTGCACAAAGGGGTTCATCACAATGCAATCATTGAGAATATCGCCCGAGTAAACCACACCTAAGTGCTCACCGATTACGCGATAAGCGGTTTCGCTTTCAAATACCACCGCCCAGCGCTGATTGATAGCACCAAGGTTGGTGGTTTCAATTGGGTACTGCGTGGTATTGAGTGAGGCACTGCCAGGCGGTGTACTGGCCCCAAAATCGTTTTGCCAGGCGGCAATGGTGCGCTCATCTTTTGGGAGCGCCTGTAAATCACCGAGGACGTTTGCGCTAGAAATGCGTGAACCAGCTGGGTATGTGCGCGTAAGCGGCGTTAAAAAGCGCAGTTCTTTATCATTGATGTGGTCGACGGTCACAAGCTCAGATTGCACACTGGTTATTGTGAACGGGCCAGTAAATGAACTAATCCCCGCATTGATTGTGACAAGGCCCGAAGTCTTGTCATAGCTAAAGTTGGCGTCATCGGGCGTGTAAAGTCGCTGCCAGTCTTTATCGTAGAGCTCAACGTGTGCCGCCTCTGTGAGCACTTGCACGGTGTCACCTTGACCGAGTGACGGGCGCTCAACTGCGTCATGATGTTGGATACGCACGATATTGTTCACATGAAAAATTGATACGCGCCCGTTATTCGGTAGGCTGTTCGGGTCAATGTGCAGCCAGTCTGCGTCCATCACATGCTCTTCTAGCCAATCAATGTCGTACTCGAGGTGCGTGATATCGACACCTGTGGCCGCTGATAAACTTACATCGCCATTGGCGTTGATGGTGCCGTTGATGTTCGCGTGCGTGATTTCCCCCGTGTCTGTAGCGCTGACGCTAAACTGAGAGCCGTTTGCGAGTGTGCACCGCAAGTAAAACGAGTTCATCACAAACGATTCTGTGCCGACATTGAATGAAAACTCGCGCCGGTAGCCCTGATTCGTTGCGTTGCGCATAAAAATGACTGCGCCCAAATCATCCGCTTGTGTCCCAACAGTGTCGACATTGGCCGCTGGCGAAAGCTCGCCTGTTTCATAATTGCCTTGAGCGAATGGCGCACCATCGCTATCGTAAAAAACGCCAAAGCCGTTATCAGTGTATACCGTTGTATCTCCGGCTTTTTTAATGCGCCACGTTCCTGGCACCACCGCCTCATCAGCACTGAGTGTCATTGTGTTATCAAGCGCATATTGATGATAGCGATAGTCATCGCTTGAGTAGTAATAAAAGTAAAATGAATTACCCGCGCCCAGCGCCACTTGTAGCGTTGCACTCGCGACACCATCGTTGACTGCCAGCTGCTCCGCATCTTGACTATTGTCTATAGGCTCTAACCGCTTCATACCGCCAAAGCGACCGTAATATTCAGCGCGATAATACGGTTTTAACGTGAACAGGTCGGGCACTTCAAAACTAAAGAATGCAATATCATTCGTTGTCGGCGCTTCAAAGATGATCTGACGTAAGAACTCGGTGCCGTTGGTGCTCGCACTGTGGCGATACACTATGTTTTTAATTTTTGGCACCACGCGCTGCGTCACCGGCAAAAGCGGGGTCTGCGTTTTTTCAACTAAAGCCGATTGGCCAGAGGCGTCAGCTGTGGTCAGCGCAACACCATGGTATCGTGTATCAGGGGCCGCTAGCAGCTGGCGCATTTCGGCCATTTCGGTGGTGTCATTGAGTGCCGGCGCTTCTATCACAAGCGTACTGACCAGCTCATCATCTGGCTCATCTGATACAAAGATGTGGGCATCTTGAAAGCGCGCTTGGTCAGCGGTGGCCACGGCGGGGTAAAGCTTCACTAAGTCGAAAGAGCCGCGCGCATGGTCAACATCGGAAATCGAGCTAAATATATCGTTAAGCTTGCCGTTCACCACTTCAACGGGGGTGCGATGGCCACCGGCGAAAGGCGCATTGCCCAACAGTTCAGGTTTGAATATTTTAAGTGCGTTGCGCATTTAAACCTCGTTTAAACAGTAATAAAGTGCAGCTCAACTTTCTCGAAGTGATCTGGATCTGCATCAGAGTAGTTTTTTAAGGGAGTAGCATTGACAGCAACGGGGTTGTGGTGCCATTTAACTTGATAATTAACCCCGTTAATGGTCAGCGTAAAAGGGCCAAGGGTGGTCCGAGAATGTTCGATCACATTTAAAATAGGCCCAGCGGGCTCAACCTCACCGACAAAGGTAATGGGCCGGCCCACATCGACGAGAGTTGATTCGATATGCTGAGCGCCATTACAGCCTCGCTCGTATTGCTGAACCACTCCCGACCATGCAAACCGGTTAGCCCAGATCATATTGCTAAAAGAAAACCCTGCAAAGGCGATCATGTTGTCTCCTGGATTTGCTCAAGTTTTGAAATAAAGCCATCATCGGCTAGAGCTAATAGCTCCTGCAGCTCATCACCGAATACGACTTGTAAGCGCACAATCTCACCTCGCCCCCGTACTGCATCGCTGAACCCATTTAATGCTTCGACAAGCTCAGTCGGCGAACCCGTTGCTGCGGGCTCGCTATACCTAAGTGGTGGGGTCGGTTGTGTGGCGGCTTGTTTGGCTTGGCGCTGCTGTTGTTGCTCGAGAATACGAGCCTGACGCGCGGCCTCCTGTTGCGCTTTGATTTGTTGCCGCTTATTGTTAATTTCCGTTGTCAGCTGGCGCTTTTGCTCGCGTGACACATAAGTCAGCATATTGTTGATGCGGTTATAAAGCTTCGACAGCTCATTAAGCGAAGTCGCGCCGGCTATATCGCTTGCAAACTTTTGATACTCCCGGGCAATAGCTTCTTCATAAAGGCGCTTTGAACGCTCGGCTTTTACATCGTAGGTAGTAAATGAACGTGTCGCGCGTGATTGATTCGGGGTGGCCCCTGATTGCATCGCCGAAGTTCCCCCACCGCCCGAGGTGGGGTAATAGCTATTGTTTGATGCACTTTGCGCGCTGCTCGCCACTTTGTCTAAAGCGCGGCTTTGTTTATCAAGTTCGCGGGCACTCTCTCTCGCCGCCTTGGCCTGCTCCTTTGTTGCTCTCGTTCCTTGCTTTGTGGCATCCGTAGCGCGCTCTTGGCGATTTGAGAAATCACCTAACAGCTCATTCACCACTCGCAAAACTCGCCCAATCTGATCTTTTTCAAAGCGGTATTCGTCAGCTCGGATTGTGCCGGCTTCATAGCGACCGTTGAGCATGTCCATGCGCTCCTGCAGACGCTCTTTTTGCAGCTCAAGATCAAACAGCGTCGATTCCTCGGCGCGCATCACTTCGTTGAGTGCCTGTGTCTGCAGCTCTAAGCGCTGCTCTTGCTCTGTTAAATACTCCTGTGCCTGGGCTTTTTCTAACGTTGTTGCGGTGTTACTCGCTAGCACTAAGCGGTTTTGTTCAATGGCTTCGGTCGTGCTGGCGATATCCGTTTTAAATCGCGTCACAGCGGCGCTGTTATTGTCGGCCACTGGGGCTAATTTTTCCGCCTGAGCAATGAGGTTCCTCAGTTCATTGGAGAGCCCCAAAGCGGCGGCAGCGGCTTCAACCGTGGGCGGTATACCCTGTCGAGTGGCGGTTGAAGTATTGATAGCAGCCTCAGCCCATTTCGTATAAGCCTGCTCAAGTTCATAGACACCCACGGCCCCCTGTGCATGTAGCTCTTTAACTTGCTCATATACCAACTTCGCTTGCTCTTGCTGCTCTAACAGCGATTCAGTGCTTGTAATGCCGGCTTTGCTTAAAAGTACACTGATATCGGTGGCAGCGGTCGTAGTCGCTTTTTTTACCTCGTCAGTCGTTTGCTTTGCTGCCTGAGTCTGTTTATTTAGCTCTGTTTTGACTGTTTGAGTCGTTTGCTGATACTGCTGGCGGGTGCGAGTTTGCCCCGTTTGAGTAAACTGCTGCCACGCCGCATCAAGGTCGCGGCCATCTTGCAAAATACCTTGGTGAAAACCATCACTGACCGCCTTGAGCGCATTCGCCTGGTGCTGAGCTTTTTGCGCCCACTCATCGGCTCCCACAAAATCAAGGGCACTTGCAAAGGCATCAGTCATGCGCCCAGCGTATTCGGTGCTCACCATTGCTGCGGTCTTAATGCCGGCAGTAAAGCCATTCCACACAATGCGCATGGCTCCAACTACGCGCTCCGCTCCCGTCAAAAGCGCATCAACGTTCTCAATGAGCGATTTAATGGATGCGCCGCCATCGCGTATGATAGCCGTGAAAAAGTCACTGATTTTTTGTGCTGCGCGGTCTATCGTGCCGTCGTTAACCATGCGATCAAACTGCGCGTTAAGCTCAGTCATAAACTGGATAGCGACACGGTACACACCACTATCAGCGATGCGCATTTTGAACTGCTCCCATTTATTTGAAAGCAATGTTACTTGACCAGACAGGCGTTCAAGGCTGCGAGCGGCCTGCCCTTCTGATTGACGGCCCATTTCCTCGAACAACTCGCGGATCACATCACGGCCAAGCTGACCTTGTGAGGAAAGCTTTTGTAGCTCAATTGTGTTTTTACCCGTGACCTCGGCCAGCATATCCCATACCGGCACGCCCCTTTCAACGAGCTGCAGTATTTCCTCACCCTGCAATTTTTGTTTGGCCCAGGCTTGGCCTACAGCAATGATGATACCGTTTAGCTTTTCCTGGCTCCCCCCTAGCAAGGCGTTGTAGTCAATGAGCGATTGCATTGAGCCGGCCATAGGATCAAGACCAAAGGCTTTTAATCTTACAAACGAGTCTCGGGCTTGTTCGAGGTTTGTGCCTGTCTTGTTTGCGAACTCATTGATCCACTGCGTAGCCTGCTCACCAGCTTCAATGCTCCCCATGATAGAGGCCATTTGGGTTGCAAATGCCTCGGCCCTATCGCCGGCATTGAGGACACCAAGCAAACTCTCTTTGAACTTATCAAGGCCTACGTATGCAGCGGCAAACGCTACCAGGTCGCGGGTCGCATCGCGAATGCTGCCACCGTAGTCACCAGCGGATTTGCTAGCGCGTTCCATTTGGTCGCGTTGCTTTTCAAGCTTAGCGGTGGCACTCGCAATTGAGACTTTTGCAGCATTTTGTTGGCGCTCTAGCTCCTGCAGCTCATTGCTAACATCGCTTAAGTCCGCCTCAGTTTTGCCCAGTGTTTTATTGAGCTTTTCAAACTCGGCTTTATTTTTATTGAGCGTTGTGCCAAGTTTGCCCGTTTCGCTTCGGGCCTGTTTAACTTTGAGATTGTGATCAGCTAAAGAACGCGACGACTTATCACGGGACTGTCGCAGACGCTCAACAGCTTGACGCTGCTGCTCAATGTCACGCTGCAACTGGTTGTTTGTTGTGGTGCTGTTGCGCTCAAGGCGTTCTAAGTCAGCGAGGGTCTTTTCTGCATTGCGTAGCTCACTATTGAGCTCTTTGACTTCTGAGCGAGCGAGCTTTTGTTCTTCTTTATATTGCTCAAGCTCTACACTAGCCTGCTTATACGCTTCTTCTGTTTGCCCCAGCGTATTATTGAGCTCATCAAAACGCTTTAACGCTGCCTGCTGCCCTTCAATGTCTGAAAGGCGCTCATTCATTATATCAACCGTGCGTTCTAGCTCCTGTGCAGTACGCTGGGCCTTGTCTGCGCTAGGGGTGAATAGATCACGCCCTTTGATGATGAACTCAACAACGGTATTTTTGAACGACATATAATTTACCTACAAAAAAGCCCCGACAGACGGGGCTTTGGTTGGGACAGCATGAGTAATTAAGCGGGGTCTACGACGTCCATTTTGTAGTCGTATGTTTTACCACTGGCCACTGAGGCCACCCCTTCGAACTCTGGTGACATAAACTCATTTTGTAGCAAGTTAATGGCTCCGCTTGAGCTCATCTGAGCCAGTGGAATGTCCAGTGCAATAGCCTCATTGGTATCAACATTCTCGCCAACCAAAGAGATATGCCAGTTTACTTCCTGGACTTCCCCACCTGTAATAGATGATCCAGCCCGAGCCAAGGATTGAAAATCGACAGTCACATCACCGCCGGCCTCTAACGCACCGCCCTTAAGTGGGCGAATCAACCCGCCGGCCCAATGAACTTCGTAATCAGTATTCAGTGTTAACGGCTCTGCACCGCCGTTATTCACTGCAAAACCGGTTTCAGTGATCTGCTTTGCACCCAGGGGAGTCCAAGAACCATCGCCATGTAAGGTGATCGCTTTGGCAACTGCATTGACCGGCGCAGCATTAAGCTCTGATAGCTCAGCGCCCAAGGTTTCCGCCAAAACTTTAGCCTCGATTTCATCGAATTTAAGCTTAACCTTGGTCGGTTGGGCATCTTGTACTTTGCCAAGTGACTTGCCATAAGTCGGCTTATTATTTGAAGTTCTCAAAATCTCTGACACATCAGGCTCGAGGGAGAGTTCTTCGGCGTTAACAGGGCCGACCGCGCCACCTAAGGGCACACCTTTTTTATTGACTCGGGTTAGAAACACCTCGCCGCGCAAAATAAATCCACTCATAATTAATGATTCCTGTAAGTTACTGTTAGGGTAAAAATTGCCTTAGCACATGGGTCATGTGACTCAGGCGGCACAAACTTGATAGTCTCGGCATGCTTAAATTCCAAAGCATGACCATTGAGCGCTTTATTCACACCCGATTGGGAGCCATCTATACTTTCATCAATGGCCTCAACTAGGCTCACGAGCATTTCATCGGGAGTGGTGTCGGTTCCTTGCGGTGAAGCTCCTGGCGTAATCAAAATGGCGATTACTTCGATGCTTTTAGCTTTTTTATCTCGCCCGAGTGTAGCCGGTTGAATGATCACCTTTTTTGTTTCACCTGGCGCCAATTGCTGAGGCACATAAAACCCGCGTTGTGCGGGGGCAAATCCTCCAAAAAAGGCCGTGACTTCATCGAGTATTTTATTCGCGCTCATAGTTCTCTCTGATAATGTTTTTGAATATGTTTCATTACTTGGGGGTAGGCTTGCTCGCGAACGTTAACCAGCGCGCCAGCCACGCTTGGCCCATACGACACATCAGGTATTTCACGCGATAAGTCGCCTTTTTCACGGTAGGCCAATAAGAGATTGTTATTTTTTCCAACAAACGTGAAAGCACCGCCCCAATGGCTCGTTTTACCGCGCAAGAACGCGCCCATATATCCGTCTAAAACCATCTTACTCGGGGTGCGAGGGTTCTTTGATTGTCTATATACGGGCTCTTCAACAAAGTTAATTGCATTGGTAATGCGATGGCGGGCAGACACGCGCAGCTCTGCGAAGCGATGATCCACGCTCAATGCAAGCCGCTGCGAAATATAGTCTCGCATCTTAAAAGCGTAACGATCATAAATTGCGTTGACCAATACGCTTTTCGCATGCTCACCTGAGCCTGTGACCGCACTGGCCAGCGCGGCTTGCTGGGCTTTTTTCAGCTTGCCAATAGTAGGGCTTAGTTTCATATCACTATAAACGTTGTTGATATTTCGTCGCGCTCATAAAGCTCGGTAAGCTGATATGATTTACCTTCAACCTCGCACCAGCTATGCACATTGGGTGAGCATTGAGCATTTAAAAATCGAATGACTGTTATCTGCTCTCGCTGTTCACCCGAGTATGGATCTTGTTTGGTGCGAAAACGCTTATCTAGTTCGACAGTGATAGGCTGGCCCTGATACAGGCCAGCTTCACCGCTGTTGAGTATGCACTGCTGCTCAACAGCGAGGCTTTGAGCCAGTTGCTTTTTAAGCAGACTCATAAAGGCTGATACCTTTGATCTCGGCAAGCTTTTTCGCCAAATCAGCCGGCACAGTATTTTTGCCTGGCTTCAATTCAACATCGCTGCCATTCACAGTCGTAATAACAACAGCGTTGCGCTTGTTGTAGACAGCCACCGCTTTAGCCGCACCGCCACTGCCACCAGTACCTTCACCGTCACCAGTACCCTGCTCGCTCAAGGCTTTTTCAAGCTCTTTGATCTGCTTGCTGAGTTTGGCTTTCGTGCTCTCTGGTTCGATATCTTGACCGAGTGCCAAGGCTAATTCAGCGACTTTCGCTTTTAGATCTGCAATATCTTGACTCATAATTGATTCCTTTTGAGTGAAATAAAAAAGGCCGCGATAGCGGCCTATTTAGGTGTGTGGTTGGTTAGGGTTCTAGTTTGATAGTCACGCTATCATCGGGGCTAATATTCGCCATAAGAGGGGCTGATTTAGTGACTGTATAAGTTCGCGCCACATCGCCGGTCGTTTTATACAGTTTCGGGAAACGGTCAGTTTCTGACATACCTTGCTCGATAGCATCATCATCCATAATTGCACCATACAAACGCGCATGCTCAACCCCTGTATGGGTCATGAATAATGTGTAATCATCAAGGTAATAATCTCGCGTACCATTCACCTTGCGATAACCCTTGTAGACAACGATCATCACATCGCCAAGATAGCCTTTGATAGACACATCTTTGCCTAAGTCTTTCAACGCTGTTTCTAACTGCGAGTTGGAGCCACGGCGAGTGTCTAACTTTTCTTTAAACTTTTCAAAGCTATTCAGCAAGGCCCACATTTTGCCATCTAATACGATGACATCGATGGCCCCGTTTGAGCGTTCTGCATATTCTTCAATTTTTTCGCAAGGGTCGAAAGTTGCCTTATCTTGATTCTTCCAGGACGCTGCACCAGCTAACACAATGTTGTTTTCAGGAGAGCGCCCAAAATCAACATTTAAAGGCTCTGGCATTTCCTCACCATCGCAGGTGTAATTACCGTCAACGAGCGCTTTTACTGCCATCCATTCCTCGGTTTGTTTGATGGCTTTTTCTTCATCCTGAATATTCTGCACAATGATGGCGTTGCGGCGTTGCTGCAAGCTCATCTCGCCGCACATGCCCTCACCTGGTCGGCGCTTCACTACTTTTTTAGGGTCAACATCGTGCTTTGGCTTTAAAGAGGCCGGTTTAAATGAGGTGGTGGTGTGGCCGCGCGTCTTGATGACCTTGCCATCAACCTCTGGGGCAATGAACATCGCAGCATTAACGCTTTCATCTACTTGGTCTAGATCGACTTCTTCTGTATCAAAGGTATACATGTTCTTAAAGAAGAAATCTAAAAAGAAAGTTGAGATACGAGCACGTTTGCGGCTTACACCAAGTAGCGCGCGAGGGCTATTAATATTCACTTGTTCTGTCATAGTCTTACCTTAGTTAAAAATGGGGTGTGGAGCATTTTTGGTTAGTCGAGGGCCGCTTTCAGGTGGATATCTGTGCCATCAAAAGCACCAAGCTTTTGAGCGGCGGTGGCCGCTTGTGGCCAAGCGATTTCGTCAGGGTTAAAAGTCCCGCCAATATAGTAAGGTCGGCTCTGCTCGCCCGAGGTGGTATCTAGCGGCCCAACCGTTAGACCAATAGCAACTTGGCTGCCATCGGTGCCAGCGGGGTTCCATTTGGTTAGTTTGCCCGAGTCTTTAATGCGAGCAATCGGGGTAAGCGCCATTGCTGTGATAGCAGCAACGAACACGCCTACTGCTGTCGGGGTTGCACCTGAGCCGGTAATTGGTTGTTTATGTTTATTCATAGGTAAACTCCTTATGAGAATGGGCTAATTACTTGGTGCCGGTTACAGCATCGTAGTCATTTAAAAGCGCTTGTTCTTGCAGCTCATCGTCTGAAAGTTCGCCTGCATCACCTGATGCCTGCAGGCCCACATTTTCGCCTTTCATGGCCACTTCTAGCTGTTCACCAATTTTGTTGCTGTCAGCGCTTAAAGTGGTTGCTTCGACAGGCGAGGCAGATAGCATCCCTTTAGCTTCATCTACTGACATTTCAGTGCTAAAGGCCAAGTGAGTAGCCAGCTGCTTGCGGCCTGCTGACTCTTCACACCCCAGGATATCTTTGCAACGAACCCGCTCCTGCTTTGCCCCTTCTGCTCGAGCCTGATCAATGTCCGCCTGACTAAACGAGGTTGTGGCTGATTGTTGTTTGTCAGCTTTATTGGCAGCACTCGCCGCCGGTTTTGAGGTTGTTTCTGAGGTCGCCATAGACGCTCCTTTGATTGAGTTGCTATTGATAACGTCACGCAAAAGCGGTACGGCTTCTGCACCATTGACAAGTTTGTTGGCAAAGCCAACATCGATGGCCTCTTGGCCAGTGAATACTCGGGCTTCGGTATCAAGCACTGCTTGTTTACTGATACCAATATGATCAGCGACCAGGGCCGCAAATTTGTCGCGACTTTCATCAAGTCGACTTTGAATGTCAGTGCGCACTTGCTCGCCTAACTTTTCGTATGGGTTGCCATCCACTTTGTGCTTGCCAGAGTGCAGCAACGTAATTTCAATGCCCTCATTCTCTAAATGCCCTTCAAATGATGTGTGGGCAATCACGACACCAACACTGCCGGCACGACCACTTTGTGTGATCCAGCGCTCCGAGCAGGCAGAGCCTATCGCCATCGCGGCGCTGTTCATGCTGTCATAACACAGCCCATAGATGGGTTTGATATCACGCATCTTGCGAATGGCTGCAGCGCAATCAAAGCAGCCCGCTGCTTCGCCGCCAGGCGAATCAATATCGAGCATGACGGCTTTGACCGATTCGTCAGCCATAGCCCCTTTCAAACACGCCAAAATGCCGTCATAGCCAGTCGAGCCGCTGAATGGTTTTAAATGGCCAAACTTATGCACTAGCGTGCCGCTAACCGGTATCAAGGCGATTCCATCAACGACTTGATAAGGTCGACGGCGCTCAGAGCTTGGCCCCTCAAAGCTCGATACTGTTTCTTTCATTTCATCGGTGTTTAGCACCGTGCCATCAGTGTCGACTAAGCGGCCCACATTGGCCCGTAACCCCAACGCAGAAAAGAACGTGCGAGCGTAGCCTGGTTCGACTAGCTGCGCCTCGTTACAGACACGACTTAAAATGTGCATTCGATTATTGGTTTGGGGCGGATTTTGCATTGTTGTTAGCCTCTTCATTGTTTTCATCGGTAAACCCTGCAGCAAGCACCCAACTTGGCGGCGGCAAGCCGCGCGCTTTACGTTCTTGTATTTCTCGTTGCTGCTGCTCAAAGAGCTCTATGTAGTCCTCACCCATTAAGGCGGCTTCTTTCTCATAAGTGGATAAGCCGCCTTCAATGCGCAAAATGGCTTCTTTTACTTCCTTGAGTCCGTCAATGCTCAGTCGACCGGCACCAATCCACTCGCAACGTGTCCATGCTTCACGGCGTTCATAAAATGAATAACGGGACTTCGGTGCTACCAGGTAGCCACGGTGCAAAGCTTCTTCTAGCCAATTGGCGAACACCAAACTAGCGAAACGTGACGCAATAACCTTGCGTTTGCCCATGGTGTAACGGAATGACTCATTGACACTGGCGCGCCCTGAGCTGTAATTGACCTTTGACCAATCGCGTGCGATTTGCTCGTAGCTCAAGCCAAAGCCGGCTGCTAAAAAGCGTAAAATGGATGATTCTAGATGCGTAAATCCGTTATCGGCATTGCCGGAATGCAACAACTTAAGCGACTCACCCGGGATTAAGTGCGGGATTCTAGTGCCACCCATTCGTATGTTCGCGGCAGAGTGGTATTCACCCATATAGGTCATCCACTTTTGCATTTGCTCTGCACCGCCCTCACCCGAAATCAACTGAAAGGCCTGCTCTGAATCAAGCTCACTTTCAATAACTGCGGCATACATGGCATTGACAATCGCGTTTTGGAGCTTGTGATTTTGCAACGATGATAAGCTTTGCATCTGCTCCATCATGCTCATCAACAGATTAGCGCCGCGAGTTTGCCCTGGCTCTAGCGGTTCAAAAACATGAATAAACTTAGGTCGGCCCCAGCGTGTCTCTCTGTTAACGTAACGCCATTTGCCGCTGAACCGGTCTAGCTCGCCGTAGTCCGAATAACTATCTTCTTTGATGTAAGCGCCAACAGCTGCACCATAGCGATCACGCTTTATACCTTGTCGTAAACGAGCGCTATTAATGACACCTTGCGGATTGCTAACGCGCTTAGGGGATATCAGCTGAATTGCTGTTTTGAACATAGCGCCTGGGCGAGATATCCAATCACTGATACCCATAGCCTCACCATGATGGCAATGACCGCCAGCCACCGCGCGCACGAGCATTGTAAAAGTGCGCTTTCGTTCAGCATCGATGTAACAATAAGGCGATTCGGCGTATTCTATAAAAGCCTGCTCGGCTTCTTTCATAAACTCTCGCGCGGCCTTTTCTTCCATACCAAGCGCTTTGTAATTAAGCTTATAGCTTGGTCGAAATAAGCTACCTACAACGTTATCGATGTGCATTTGCACGCCGCCATGAGCTATCGCATTATTTCGCACCAAGTCATCAGCGCGGGCGTTGCCCATATCAATATTAGGTAACAGCGCGGCATCCGCTGACTGCACCGGTGGCGTCCAGGCTCGCATTTGCCCCCCGAAACCGCTTGAACCGCCGCGATAGCCACAATACTCTCGTAACGGATCGCCATTCAGTGCTACTAATCCACTATCGTTCAAGAATCACCCCCATTGGGCCTCGGCGGCGAGAGGTGGTGCCGTGAATTTCGCGCTCTAGCTCCACGATGTAGCTTTTTAGCTCTTGCTTATTCGTTTGAGAAAACTGAGTCTGTCGACCATTTCGGGCAAACGACACCACTTGCTGTCCAGTCATGAGCGCATGATAGGCATCTTTCGCTTCTTGAAGTTGAATCGCTAATATCTCTTTACTCATCGGGCACCTAATTTCTTGCCGAGCTCCGCGAAACTCGACGAGGTTTGTTTAAATTCTGTTTGGCTGTTGTGTTTGGATAAATTCAGGCCGAATTTTTCGATTGAAACTTGCAAAGCCCCATCGGCGTAGTTTGAGCAGTCCAGAGCCTCGTTTCTGCGCCCTTCATTGTCATAAACAAATCGCGTTCCCTGGGCGGTCTTTTTAGGTTTGCGAACCTCTGAAACCAACTGCTTACATACGTCCTTCGAGCAAATCTCATCGTCCAGCGGTAAATGGATTGCTCGGGGTTCATTCAGTGGCACTTCTAAATCAGCATAAAATTGGTCTTTTCCTGTGTCGGTGCCAATTTGAATGATGTATGTGCCGTGCTTTTTATTTATCCCCGTCGGCATAGTCATCAATGGTTGGTCATAACTACTTGAACCGCGACATGGGATAAACCGCAGTAGGCCAATACGTTTTGAGAGTTTGTAGACCACATCGGCGCGGTGGCCGGCTAAGTCCCATAGAATCCGACTAATACCCATTTGGGAGCCGTTTTCATGTGTGTATGTTTTACGACAGAACTCCGCAACTGCATCTTGCACTTCTTGGTCGCGGGGGTCGCCCATACATATAAAACGGTCTATTAGGTATTTTCGGCGGTCTGCTGTGTATCCCCAGGCATAAGCTTCCATTCGATTGTCTTGGGTATCGCCACCCACCGTGATATACACCACATCTTTAGGCACTCGGGCCTTGTATGTCTCACGCCTATCGAGTAAATCTTTGTAAGGTTTACGTTTGGTGTTTTGTGGTTGCCAGTGCAAGCCTAATGTTAAGTTCCAAAATGCTTGGAGCTTGTCAGCATCGCCTTTGATATCAAGCCACTCACGAACTAACTCTATCCACCCCTCAGTCAGGTTGAGTGAGTAAAGCGCTGATACCTTTATACCGACTCGGCGAGGGGCTTTAACTCGAGTATTAGCCTCGTTAAAAAACGAAAGCCCATCCTCTGTCCAAATGCCTGTTTTTTCACATATCCAGCGCCCCGCTTCCTCCATTTTTGTGAGAGAGCGATAGTAAATCTTTCCTTTCTCATCGCTTTGCTGACACTCAGCATTGCGGCATAGGTAGTGCGCTGTTTGCGCCTTATCTTCATCACTGTTCTGTGACGTGTCCCACTTCATCCCGTATGCAGAGTCTTTATCGCCCCACTCTAGGATTTGTCGATGGCCACAGTGTGGACAGGGAATGTGGAAGCTAAAAACACAGTCTGCTTCGTTAATTAGGCGCTCGATCACATCACCGGTGAACGTAACGGTCGAGCCAAAAAGCGCTTTACCAAAGCTTGCACCCTGGATACGTTTTAATAGCGCTTTAACATTGTCACCTTCGCCACTGTTAATTTTCCACGATGACATTTCATCGCCGATCACCACCTGCTTGGTCATGGCTCGAAAGTTATTCGGGGACTCAGCGCCAAGTATGTCGAACGAAAAGCCCGTGCATACTTTCTTTTTTACGGTGTTATTTTCGTTGTTAATGCTCCAATCAGGGAAAACCTCTTGGATAGCAGGCACAACAGGCAAAAGAGGGTTTACCTCGTCGAGCGTAAACTTTTTGGCCAGAGGGTCAGTGGGTTGATATATTGCCGCGCTGCGTTTTTTGTGGACTCCTAAATACCACATAGCAGCACAGAGCATTTTGGTATAACCAAAGCGCGTGGGTTTTTGCAGCGTAAACGTGCCTATAGCGTCATTGCCCATCATGTTGAGCAATGCTTTTTGCACAGGTTGAGTTGTCCAGCGCCCTGGTATCTGGCTCGAGCCCTCGGGCAGATAAAAGTTACTGTCCGCCCATTCAACAGCTGTTTGAGGGATCTGCGTCTTGAGTGGACTCAGCCCCCTCGTAACCGCCTGCATAATCGCTTGCATTGAAGCTTGAGAGATCTGGTTCAATGCTGGCCACCTCATTTCGACTTACAGCGATAATGTTTTTAACTTCGTCGAGTTCTTCTTGCGATATGTCGGGACGCGCCTTTTTTAGACGAGGCAATAGAGAATCAAGATTGTTAGCGATGGCCACGCTGACTTGCTCAAGTGTTCGGGTGATCACTTCAATCGGAGCAAAGCGACCTTGCTTAACTTCTAGGTCGAATTCTTTGTGCTGGATATCAATTTCAGCTTTCCGGATTTTGCCCCTCATTTCCGCTAGTTTTAGCTCTTTTTCGTCGTCCGCTGGTTCTTCAAATGCGGGATCAGGCCTGGCTCTGCATTTACTGTCTAAATATTCGATGCGCCACAGCACAACTTGGCGAATGTCATAACCACCCGCGCCCTTTGATTTTGGGAAACCAGGGGTTTTAGACCAACTTCGAATTGTCCGATCTGACACGTTGAAATATTCAGCAACTTGTTTCTGCGTGGCCATGAAAAATCACTCAATTCAACATCGAAAAATCCCTTCTTTTTGAGTTTAAAAAGATCGGAAGCGGAAAATACGATCAAAAGATGATCTTTAAGAACGCGCGAAGGCCCGTGTGTTTTCTACCCACATTACATGGCCCCCTCTCAGAAAGGACCCAAACGGGTTCACCACAACCAGCCAGAAAAATTTCTACTTATCACCTTCTGACTTAGTAAAAACACGATCCTTTTTCAATGCTTCCATTCTGTGAGCATGATATTCACTGTCTTGTGTGGACCTTTTTTGATCTCTTAGGTCCTTGCGTCTTTGGTAATAGGCGTTGACTAGGAATGTTAGAGCGGCAAATACGATACTGAGCACCAAAACTACTTCGTTCAAACTTAACGCACCTCCCGCTGCAGTAACCGCACTAGCCGAATAGCTGGCAGCTGAAGTTCTATCCATAGCCATTAGTTTTCACCTGCTTTTAGATTCCATTGTCTGGCATCCGATAACTGCTGGTTGCATGCGCTCAGCGATGCCTCCAGGGCAACAACATATTGGGACTGAGATGCGTTATCTGTAATCACGTGTTTCTCCATCGTGCATGGACTCAGCAACTGCTTCGGAATTCTCACGAAGACGTATTTGGTTTTCGTGACCGTTTTTATTGCAGGCTCCAAGTTCTGCGTGGTCGTACATGCTGACAACAGATGCAGGAACACAATTATTAGCCCAATCATTAATAGCTTTGTCATTAGATTGCCTCATGTCGCCTAACTCAGTCTTAGCTTCAGCTAGCTCAGCTTCAATGCTTTTTATGCGCTGCTTTTGCCTGTGCTGAATATTACTTAACTTCTCACGCTCATCAATCAACCGATCATTACTGCTGCTGGCCTCATGTAAGCTCGCTTCCAAATAGGTTACTTCCAGCTGTTTTTGCTCAAAGTTCTTCTTCATCTGTTGAATGCGGTATTTCTCACTTTCCAACTCCTCTTCTGTCAGTCCATGCAAGTAAAATTGCCCTAGCATCGCAAATAAAAGTACCGCGATTATTATCCTGTCGAAACTACTAAAGATTGTTTGAAACACCATTCACTCCCTTTAAGCAGAGCTGCCTTTCATGGTCTCTGCGGTCAATCAGCCCGTTAAGCTTACGACCACCAGCGTAAATCCAACGCTGAAGCTCGTTACAAGCTCGCACACGGTGACCTGAATTAAGCAACTTCAACAAACTACTTCGACGGAAATTCCCAGCACCAACGTTATAGTGGAATGATAGATAGGCGATGTGTTCACCTCGAGAGAGTGGTACAGAAACTACTTGCATCAATTGCTGATTATGCTCTTCCAAGTCCTCGGCAAGTAATTCTAGGCATTCGGCATCAGTATACACTTTACCAACTTCAGCCAGACGGGTATGCCCATAACACGAAGTAACAACACCAACTGGGTCAATATACCCAACAAGCTCCTTTCCCTCATATCGAGCTATTGTTATACCTGTAGCCGCAACAACACCCGATAAGCCTAAAGCTACAAGCCGAGCCTTGTTCATTTTTCCTCCAGACACAAAAAAGCCCAGCAGCGATTGCAAACTGGGCGATACTCTTAATTTTTGACACAAAAAAACCGTCCACGAAGACGGTTTCTGTGCGCTCCCGGGACTTGTCCGAGCGTGGCTTTATAATAGGAAAATCTGGCGCGTTGTCAAGAAGGTGAATTGTCCTCAAGCTCAGAGATACTTTTCATTAGTTCCCGACCCTTGATTGTCATAGCCCAATGCCCAGACAAACTTTCAATGAGACCCAGGTTTTGCAGGTGAATATGGTTAAATGTCGTCTCACCTTTGTTGATACCTAGACTATAACTCGATAAGAGGACTTTCAGTAAAAATTGCCCCTTTGATTGATTTTGCTCATACACGCTGGACAGTGTAATTAAATCTGGAGCGGTTAGCTTTGCAAATGTTCCAATGATTTCTGGATGGATACTCCCCTCTGTCAACTCTCTGGCAGCCAAATTAGACCATAGGCCCCTCAAGTCGTCATTAACTTGCCCATCTGTGTTATCTAGTACTGTCCATATAACCTGAGGCTTTACGATCACCCTATCAAATTTATTCTGCGAAGTTGACTTAGCCTTTTCGATAGCCTCCTTGAGTGTTTTCTCTGCTATAACCTTTTGAATTTCACTAAGGGAAGTAAACTTTTGTTCGATAAGCTTGCCAACACCTACTGTAGTTGCTGTAACCGGATAAAGGAGCTTATTTATTATATCAACAGCCGTCCCCCACACCTCTTTAGGGATTTCTTTCATCAAATCCATATCACACCATAACCTTCTATGATTTTTACTTTTTACTTGCGCCGTATAATATCGGTGTCAGTTCGAACTGTTCGTCTACAGGGCCTTGAAGCTTATACATGGATACTTGACCCTTTTTTAGTTTCACACTGTGAATACGATAGATCCAGTATTTGTCTTTCAATTTTTTTGATACTTCTACTTCGTTTGCTGTTATTGGAAAGGGTCTATTTTTATCTCCAAACGTAGTTTTTACTTCGATATACTTCTCAGTTCCATCGTTTTCAAAGGACTTAATATCATAACCTGCGCTAGGGTCTGTAAGAGCGACGTGCTTTACGTTAGCCGCTAACTCTCGTTTGCCTTGCTCTTCCAACACTTTCTTTTCTTCTTCTAAGACCCAAATCTCACCTGCTGTACCAACTGCCCGATTTCTTTTAGCCGTAGCATCCCAATCAGGCTCTTTTGATTTCTTTTGATGAGGGGGAGTTGCTTGCTTCTTATTATCAGTTGGAGGTAGGCTATCCTCATTGGTAAAACCTGAAAAATCGAAATTATCTTGATCTAGTAGCTCGTCGTTGTGCTCATCCCGCCCAGCTGCCTCTTTCTTTATTATTTGAAACCCATTGCGCCTCAAAACCTTGAAGCAAGTGCTGTGCTCGCCTCCTTGAAAGTAACTAGGTATTATCTCAGCGGAAAGGTATTCTTCTAGAGCTAACCCGAAGATAGCCTTGGGTGGGTACCTCATCCCCTCATAAAATAAATCATAAGTTGTTGATTCTCCATAGCCAAATGAATTAGCGTCCTTGCCCTCAAACTTTAAAATAGCCCTCTCGATATAATCAGGAGTTAGCTGTTTACAGAGTGAAGTAAGTTTTGCAATCAGGCCACTTTTTTGCAGCCCTATTTTGCGACCATCACTAGTCTCAATCCATGCCATGTGTTCCGCCCACAAATATTTAAAATCATACTTTATTGATTTTGAAAAGTCAGGCTACTCATATGCCCAGAATCACCTTCCAAGGTAAGTTCGACAGAAATAGAGAAATCACTATCAAAATTAAGAATGAAGTCATAACGAAGAAAGTATTTAGACATCTATTTTGAAACCTGTATCTATTATCAAGTTCATTTTGTGTAACTATGATGGCTTCATACTGCTCACTGTATTGATGCTTTAACCGGGACATCTGACTAACATATTCAGACTGAATAGCTTTAAGCGAGTGTTTCTGGTTCGAAATTAAGAAAAACATCATAATGCCATATATAACTACAGCCACAGCCAAAAGAAAGTTAGTCCAGAAAGTGATACCGTCAACAATTGAACTTATTTTAATTGACGCCAAAGCCAAAGATATAGGTATTCCAAGCATCTTCGTTTGTACTGAAGAGAAGATATCATTTAATTTTGTTAAGTAGTCTCTCTTACTTTCTTCGTATTCCTGTCTAACACTCTCAAAAGAAAAGTCACTCACAAACAACTGATAATTCTCGTTAAATCTTTTCGAGAACTCTCCAAAATTATCTAATAAATAATTTAACCTCTCTTCTTTTGGAGTGTTTATCAAAAGCCCATACAAGACTTCTTTGAGAATGCTTACCTTTTGTTCTGTATGTGATTTATCGTTAAAAAGTGACTCCACTACACTAAATCCGTCTAATCCTTCGGATAATGTATCTGCCTCTAAATGTAACTTTAATTCTAAGCGCGATTTATGTAAGAAAACCAAATCATCAATGATCTTGTGTGTCTTTTTAGTTGAGTGGTCTGCCTTTTTCACTAGTAGATTTAAAAAATTACTAATATCAAAAAAGTGCTTGATTTTATTATTTATTCTATCCGAAGGGTATGTAATTCCTTCTTCGAAAAGTAAGAAACTATCAGGCGGAAATAATATATTGGGTTTATAGGATAAAAAATCTTCCCAATCCTTATAAAGGTTAATCCCTTCCTTTTTCAGATTCTCAAGCGATAAATGAACATCCACTACTTTATTTACATGACAAATCAAATCAGTTTGTTCTACGAATACGTCATCAACTAAGAAAGAAGAAAAGGGTATTCCATCACGTTGATAATCAGCTAGAAGAGAAATGGTATCACTGGATATTTGGAGTGAAAAAAAGTAGCCTTCGTCACACTTTCTAAATGGGTACTTTTGTTGGAGCTTAGCGAGTTTAGCTAGTACAGCTTTATGTGACATTTCTACATCTCACTTGATGTAAGCTGTTGTTTAAGATTAGCAGGAACATCTGTTATCCTGATTTCTTCATCAACTTCATTGTAGAAAACCGTCGTATTTACTAAATCACTATCAAAGCTCAATGAGAGCTTTTTAGTCTTCCCATAGTAGCGTGTTAAGCCACGAAGAGCTCTTTTCTCAATTGGTATTTCATTACTTAAGTTAAAAGGGTCGCCTTGTGCGATCTCCAAGAATCGTCCTGCATTTGGCGGATTAAAACTTGTATCGAGCAACGATGATATATTATCCAGTAACACCGGCTCACTGTCGTCTAGCCAACTGGAACATCGCTGAAAAACGAACTGTTTAACAACCTCAGTTTTCTCATCAGTGAAATCATTTAAGGCACAATACCTCTTGGTTACTTGAACTAAATTCTGCGTATCAATTTTGGCTCGTGTGTACTCCTCACAGCCGATAAATCTAGAGAAGTACTCTGTTACATCCTTTGCACCCCGTCCAACCCTAAACGCTATGAATCGAGAAGACGTTCCTGACAACCAAGCTGTTAAATTGATGCGCGCTGCCATGTGTAATTTATCAAGATCGAGTTGCTCGATTTGATCAAGTGTTAACTCATCTGACAATGCCAACCCACTTTTTTTTCTCAAAAGGACAACTGATAAAAAGTGCTCTTCGTTGAACTTATAGTGGTTAAACCATAAATAGCCGCCTCTAGAAGTACCTGACTCATCTAGCTTCCTCTTAAACTCACGGGATGCTGCCTCCGAAAAAGAAACAAAATTATTAAAACTACCGCTAACAAAGTGATTCTCAAGTAGGTCAACAAAATGTGGTTGGGGATCATCAGGCCCCTCAGGAACTAAAAACCTTCCAGTTAACAACCCTGTCTTCCTAAACAGTCCCGATAGCTGCGTGCTTAATTTTCGAGCATGCTCATCAACGCTGTTTTCCTCCCCTCGAGGATGGATTGTTGCAACACTTTGACCTTCTTCTTTTCGCACCTCATGCACGATAATATTTTCAATTTCCATCTGCTTTCCTTTTCCCTAACCAGCTTTATTCGATAATTTTTTAGTTCTAACTGTGAACTGCAAAGCGTTTTGAAAATACAGTTTACAAAAACTCAGCTGTATTCATCTGACATTTAAAAACATCGTATTAACAATACTGTTTTACTCATTGCCAAAGCAAGTTTTGGGGCCAAACTTAAGATCTAATTTTCTTCTTTTAATTTTTTAAATTCGTCCAAGACGGCAAACTCCTCTGCTACTTTTTCAACAAAGTCGTCACCAAATTGTTCCCTCACTCGCTTTAAGAAATGGGGCAAATATACCTTAGGGAAGTAACTATCAAATTCTAATTTCATCTCTTCTTTGAATGGGTTATCTGAAGTCACTACAGCAGTTAGCAATTTCTTTATCTGAGCAATGAAGATATAGTTCCGTCCTTGATAATCAATGCTTTCAAAAGCTATGTCACCGATAAAACTCCTTATCAGCTTATATATGATATGACCCCCACGTTGCTTTAGTGCATGAGAAAAATCTCCGGTGTATTTTCTATATTGGTACAACTCCATAAGTGAGTGACTGTTTTCTTCTTTCACTATCCCCCAAATATAAACTATTGAATCTTTAGATTCTTTGTCTTCAACCCCTTTAAAGGCTTCAAATTCATCTATCTGCTCAACCTCTCTTCGCAAGGAGTCAAACTCCACTGCCTTATCCTGCTCGGCCTTATCCTGCTCGAATGCAGTTTTACAGTACTTATAGAGAGCCTTTCTTTGTATTTCATCGAGGTTATGCCACTTTTTTAAGACTTTGCTCAGACAAACCTCCTCAACATAAGCGGGTGATTTTCTTAAGCTAATCTCTGATACAAACGATAGTTTTTCTAAGAATTTATCGTATAGAAACTCTGATTTCCTATTTCTTTCCTGTTGGCCAATTTGACGTCTGGTTTCCTCTAACTCAATTTTACTTGTCTTCCAAGTTATATAAAGCAAAATGACCGAAATCAGCATCAAAGCTGGACTCAGCATATTATTAAAATAAACGGCCGTACTTTCCCACACCTCCAATGAACGGTTTAAAGCAAGGCCAAACCGGAAGACAAAGAAACAGAAAGTTGCTAAAATCATAAGCGTTAGTAATACAAAGATTACTAACCCGACTCTGAGTTCTCCTAATCCTTTGTAACCATTCTCAATTTTTTGCCAGCGAAAAAATAGTCCAATAAAAATTCCAATCATCAACCCTAAACATACTGACCCGAGCACTAGTAAAAAATCAATCACGTATTTTCCTTTGAAAAATTTAACTTAATCTAAATCCTACTACACGCGTAAGCTAAATGTCTTACCTTTGGTGTTTATGGTAAATGTCTATGCCTCTTGAACCTTTTTTAAAATAGCTTTGGCTAGGCTCGCTGCATAGCCCGCTTGTAAATGCAATGTATCAACCACCAGCATGTATTGGTCATAATAATCTTTTAAGAACTTCTGGCGCCCCATTCGCTTGTCTTTGGGCAATTGGCCCATAACCAACGCATGCAACGCTCTTTGACTTGGTATATGGTTACCCACACCATGGCACTTAGTACATTGGACAATACCCTCGCCTTTCTTTTCTAACTGACCTGTTCCCTTACACCGAGAACAAACGGGGGATTCGCAGACTTCAACAACAGCTGCGTTTGCTATAGCTGTGGCTTTACTGGGTCTATTTGCTGGCTCAACGAGGCGGTTATTGCCTGACGAAGGGAGTCTGCGGCTTGTTTATTTTGAGTGATCTGTGCATCAAGCACCGTTGAGCCAACGTGGTATTTTGACTGGACCTGACCAATGATCGCTAAAACTTCGTCATAACCAATCAGGCTCGGTCCAGAAGACAATGGCTCACCATTAATACACTTAGGGGTTTGCCGAGTATATAGCGCTTGTACTGACATCATAAGATTATCTCCAGTTCACACAACAGGGTGAGCATTTCCGCTTGTATCGTCACCTTTCTCATTAACATTCCCCTACAATAATTTGCCCTTCTTCACCCCAAAGCTTCGTAACGCGCCCATCCCATACGACTGAGTCCTCCTCGAAGATAGCATCAAGCAACGCCTTTTCCAGATTGTCCTTGTCTGGCTTGTTTAAATGAGGCTGGCCAAGCATGCTCATACGTTTCTTCTTACTCCAAGATTTAGGCATAGGAAGCACGAAGGTGATGTGATACCCATGCGTGGGTAATGCGACGCCCTGTAAGCGGCATTGGTCCTTATAAGCAAAGTAACGCAGAACTACAGGTCGTTTCTTCCACTTGTCTCGCTGGCTCATTCTGGGCTTCCCCATTGGAGTTATATTGTAAATTTTCAAAATGACTTCCCTACGGAACCTGCTGGTGGTGTTTAAGATTACTAATGTTCATGACGCTGAACCCTGTGTTAGATAACGCATGTAAGGAGGTTCAAGTTTGCACTCTACCGGTACCGGAATATCTCTTATTTCGTTGCGAGCATAGACTTCAGCAAGTTCGGAATACTTCCTGCGAGCTAATTTCCGCCATTGGGCCTCACTCATAATTCGCCGTGGCGCCGCAACACTTACGTTTAACCAATAAACAAAAGGTGAAGACCATTCTTTGTGACGTTTGCCGTAGTGCTCTCTACGTTGACGATCTATTTCATCAATGCACTCATCGATGGTCGGCATCCCTTTGGCTTGTAAGCAGAGTATCTTGAACTCTTGAGCATTCGGTGGCTGTCTTTCATATGCTGAGCGAACCTTCATTGCATCGACAGCTTCTCGGATATGGCGCCCAGTACAACCAGTACCTATCAATGCTTTCGCATATTCTTGGGCGAAGGCCTGTGTGTTACCACGCCAATTAAAGTCGGCTGATGGGTGTGCAGCAGCCATAGCTGGCAAAACACTGGATATGAAAGTACCAGCGAGAGCCTTGAGCGTATCACTTGAGTAATTCGTTAAACGTTCCATGGTTACACCTCCTGATCGTCGCCAAGCATTGGCACATCGCCTAGCTGTTCATTGAGCTGCTGAAGCTCCTGCATCGTATTCTGTGGATTGTGATACCCGGGCGCTATATTTGAATGTTTAGCTACCCAGGCATATTCGAAACCTCGCCAGTTTCGAACAACGCACTCGCCCAGACAATCATCCACTGTTAACCCATTCTGGACCGCTAGATGCAGCTGCTTGGCAAATCGGTTAACCACAGTCTGTGTTACATTGGCTTTGAGTCGTTTGCGCATTGCTAGCCAATCATTCAGAGTTTGATCGTTAGGCATTGCTGGCCAACAGGAAAAATCCAAGGTATCCGACAAGGTTTTTTTGCTTTGTTTTTTATTATTATCTTTTGTATTAGTTTCTTTTCTTTTGTGGGGGTCAGTTTTGACTAATTTTTTAGTCGTTTTTGACGACTCTTCTAGTCGGTTTTGACTAGTTTTGTCGTTATTTTCGACTAGTCGTTTTTGACTAGCTTCTGGTTCTTTTCGACTAATCGTTGGCTCAGTCCAGTCTGACACAACAGGGTTTATCCCAGTCTCCTTTCCGACGCGGACTAGTATCTTTTTAGCCACCAGCCCCTTGATCAACTTTCCAATATTAGAGACCCCTATTCCAGTTAGATCACTTAATTGTGAGTTGGATATCCAATCTGTCTTTTTGTGCCAGCGGTAGGTCTTGCCGATCACTGCAAAAATGATCTGATACTCTCTTGCACATAACTTCACTGGAGGCCTCGCTAGGGTGTCAGTAAGCTTTTGTGCAAGTCGGTCATAACCTTTCTCTAAATCCGCTTTCACATACTCACCTGACTCATAAGTTGCTGCCCCCTGCCCAATTGAAGGAAAATTGACAACTTCTGCCGTGTTACTCATAATTAACTCCGTGATTGTTAACCCGCTATCCTGCCGACCAAAGCTGATGCGGGTTTTCTTTTACATGCGGCTTACCCAGTAAGCCGCGCTACTTTCCTTTCTTCTTCATAGATACTTCTAGTTCAGCTAAAAGTTCGGAATATTTAAGCGCTCCTTTGGTTACTTGTTCGACACGCTTCAACTGCATTAGCCGAAGCCGACGATGACCCAAAACATATGATCTTGCGGTATACAAAGAGACTCCTAGCCTTTCAGAGAGCAAAGCTTTGAACTGTCCTTTCTCAGATCTGCGAAGACTCGAGTAAAATGAAGATAGATGTTGATTGTATCTCAATGTGAACTCCAAACTTAAAAGTTCACCTAATGTATACTTCAATTCTGTAGTATGTCAACTTTGAAATTATTTTTGGAAACTGTTGTTGCAAAAGCATACATCTTGTATTCTTACGACAGTAAAGTTCACTACCGGATAACTTGATGAGTGGAAAGCCGACTTGGGGCTTAAATGCAAAAAGCCTTCTCTCCGAAAAGGGGCTTAAGCAAGAAGACTTGATGGAAACGTTGGGCGTCAGTAGTAAAAGTACTGTTAGTCACTATTTAAATGGGCAACGATCTATTAATCTTGAACAATTCCTACAACTCTGTGAGTTTCTTGATACTGATCCTAATACCCTTTTGGGAGTTAATACATCAGTAAATACAACTCAACTTGAAACCGTTTTAAAACATACCATTAGTTCTTGGGTAACCAGGTTCGCCCAAATGGATTGGGTCGAATATAAGCAAAGTGCAGATGTTCTAGTGGACATATTAAGCAACGAACTGTTAAAAGAAATTGGTGACCAACCTGTTAATGACCTGATAGATTTCGACAAGGCCAGCAGTGAATAACTAATCTATTCTCAAAACTGTTGTCTTGCGCGTGTCAGTTGTGCAACCTTCCCATCACTAGCTTTAATTAGTTCATCCAGATCTTGAGATTCAAGCTCTGCCTCTTGAAGATACTCAATACAGTCTGTTCGCCACTCGTTAAATAGCTGAATAGCTTTATCGGGTGATTTTTTGCCGACACTTTCTATTTTGAAGTACCTAACCAAAAGTTCATGGGCTGTAATCCCTCGTTTTGACCTCGCAGAATCAGTTTTACTATAGATCAGTCCTACATAGTAAGCGGCTGCGACAATCCCTAAGCCTGCTAACGTTAGGAATAGAAAGCTAAAACTCACGCGTAGACCTCCTTTTCTCTGCGAGTCTCAAACTAGGTACATAAAATGCCATAGCTACGACACTAGTCAAGTTAATTGCCATGATTGAAGGGCTATAGAGGCTATCCATTAAGTTTGTCGCCAGAACAGCCCTATCTATTGCTCTTGCAAAGTGTACTAGAGCGACCACTAGTGAAAAACAGCAAACCAGAATAGCAATAAAGCTAAGCCTCACGCTTGTTAGTCTATGAAACAATGCCAATGTGAAAGCAAAAACAACTTCACTAAAAGACTTAATCGAGTAAAAGATTATGAGCCTTTCGGGTTTAGATAATTGACCTGCAAACCTTTCATCCGCTAATGCCTCTTCACTAAACAATGACCATAAAAGCTTCTCCTCCAGAAAATAAGAAGCTATAAAAAATGATAAAACACAAAGATAAGTAATTGTTGCACTAACTTCCCTGTATCGCTGCTGCCTGCAAGCGTAACTAAACATAGAGTCAAATGACAAGCCGCTTTGAAGTTGAACCATACACAAACCAAAAAAGATTGATGCCATGGTCAAATAGCGCATCAAATCATCTAAGACCAAGTCTGTTAGAAATCCGAACAGTTCCATAATACTTCATACTTTCGTCAATTATTTTGGAGGCTCTTTACTGCCCGATCCAATCTGTACTTCAAAATACTTTGTTTGTGCATTTCGGTTAATAGAATAGGTGACGGACTGCTCTTTAGGCTTAGAGCCAATGTCCACTCTATCATCGCTTAGCTTCTTTTCTGTTGCGGACGAATACTTGTCCGCAGTCTCTATTGGCGACAGCTGAGGCTTTATTACAGTACTTGTAGCATCGACTTTCATACATAGCTCCTCATATAGACACATATAGTAAACTAATTTAAAAAGGTATACAAACTGAGAACAAACACATTCCAAGCGCCATTTTGTTGACAAATGCGAATATTAATATATAAAGTATACATAGTGTGAACTTTAACACTGAAATGTACACCCATCTATTGGGTACGGATTGATAATGCATCATCAAATTCTGGAAAACAATTGTCTTGGAGGATATATGGACTTATCAGAAATCACTAAATCATTAGTCGGACAAATCACTGTTGCTTGTATAGAGCAAGATGAGCGGCACCAGATCTTTTTCAACACCTTTCCGACATCAAAGACTGTTGATGTTGCAATCAATACCCCGGGGCGCTCTCCTCGACACCTTCATGTGTCCTTAAAAAGTAAGAATGCAGAAGAGCAACTTACTAAGTTGGTGAACGAAATAAAAAACCTTCCCAGTCTAACCAGAGCTTGTTAAGGGGATCCCATGAACGATTACATGGCAAAAGTTGGCAACACCACCCGGGCTAAACGCAAACAAAAGCGTAAGGAGCTGATTGAGATCCTGATTTTTCTGATCTCTATTGGGGTACTGTTAGGCGCCACCGCGTTTGTTTAAGGAGTGGATAGCTATGACTAGAGGTATCAATAAGGTGATTCTAATAGGCAATCTAGGGCAGTCCCCTGAGACGCGTTATCACTCAAATGGAGATGCAGTTACCAGAATAAGTATTGCCACCAGCGATATCTGGAAAGATAAAAATACTGGGCAAACCAAAGAACGGACAGAATGGCACCGAGTCGTCCTGTTTGGAAAAGTGGCTGAGTTCGTTGGAAACCATCTAGCAAAAGGTTCTCAGGTCTATATTGAAGGTCGTTTACAAACTCGCAAATGGATAGACCAAAGTGGACAAGATAAATATACCACCGAGGTAGTAGTAGATTATCGCGGTACATTGCAGGCTTTAGGCGGCATGCCTCAGAGCCAACAAGGAGCTCAGAGCCATTTAAACTCCACTAATAAACTGCCTGAAGTCGATCATAGTAATACAAACAAAACGGGTGACGCATCCTCAACAGGGGCACCTATCGACTTTGATGATGATATCCCTTTTGCGCCTATAGGCCTTCAATACAAAACATTATGCAACTGCATCTAGGGAGCTAGTCATGTTTTACGTATACGGAGTTTGTAGAAAGAAGTGCCGGACGCAAGCGGAGAAAAAAGTTTCTTCCTTGAGAGGCAAAGATGCTCCCTCGACACAGCAAGAGTATGAACTCGCTGTTGCAGAGATCACCGAGGAAGTCTTCAAAAAAGCCAAAGCTGTATGCGTTAGTGGTGAGCTAAGTACACCTAGTTCTGTTGATCAGTTTATTGAGTTAGCAGAACGTTCTGGGCAATACAAAGGCCTCAAACCTATGCGCAAACGACCAGCGGAGGATGCTCAAGGTAACCCTGTGAAAACAAAGTCTGGTCGGCATCGATATGAGTATGTGCCTGTAGACCTGCGGTATTTGAATGAAATGTCCGGGCCCTGCTCCCTTGTCGGCGATATAGGAGGTCCCCAAAAGTGTTAGATAAAACAGAAGGTAAAAAGTACCAGCTTATTTACGCTGATCCACCTTGGAAGTTTAGAAATGCTAAAACAGGGGGTAGTTTCACATCTGGAGCGACCCAGCATTATAAGGGCGTTTTGGATATGAGAGAGCTGAAACAACTGCCAGTCGATCAGGTAGCCGATGATAACTGCATTTTAGTAATGTGGTGGGTTAGCTCTATGCCCCAAGAAGCACTCGATGTTGTAAGTGCTTGGGGGTTTACCTTAAAGAACATGAATGGCTTTGTATGGAATAAGCTTACCAAAAATCACTTGCCTCATTTTGGAATGGGATTCTGGACTCGAGCCGGAAGTGAATCTGCTCTTATCGCTATAAAGGGAAAGCCTAAAGTGGCCAGTCGAAGTGTGAGAGCTGTGGGTTCCTACCCTATACGTGAGCACAGTCGAAAGCCTGATGAATTCAGGGATAAATGCGTTACGTTAGCGGGAGATGTACCACGCATTGAGCTCTTCGCTAGGACTACCGCGACTCATTGGGATGCCTGGGGAAACGAAACGGCCAAGTTCAATAAACAGGAGACCACATGAAAGCGCGTATCTTTTTAATACTTATTGTTTGGGGGTTAGTGAATGTATTCACTGGCCATTACATGCTGGGACTAAATCTCGCAGTGGCATTACTGGTTGCGGTTGTCCTAGATAAGTTCTTTAGTCTCCGCCAAAGAGACATCTATTTAAAGCGAGGTGGCAAACATTGATTAGTTTTCCACTTACTATGTTCGTAATTGCGGCCATATATATAGGTGCTTTTTTTCTTGCAAACAGGCAACCAAAAACAGCCCTGACAATCAGCCTACCATTTTGGCTTTTAGTCCTGATCGTGGCCTACTTGATGTTCTGACTAGGATAAGAAAGATGAAAAAGGAAAATAGAAAGCTAATAAAAGCCAGAGCCTGGGCAAAGTTATACTTCGCTGAGGGGTCTGAACCAAGTTATCAAGCGATCAGGGATTGGGTAACCTGTAATTACATCGACGGTGAATTAGTAGGCCCAGGGCAGCAGGTTTACATCTATGAAGATCAAAAGCCTGGTACCAGAGCCAAAGCAAAGGATATTGCACTTCAATTAGCAGTGAATAGTTAGTATGGCCCCAAGAAAACGCATTCATAGGAACCGGGATCTTCCCCCTTTTTTGTACCACAATAAGAAAAAGGGCTATGTCCTCTCGCTGGTAAATGGCAAGCGTAAAGTAATTAGCAAAGTACGTGCTGAAGCAATTATTATCGCCAATGAGTACAACCGTCTCAAACGCAGTACTACGGTACTCGACAAGCTCTTAGATGAGGGGTATTCGTCCACCAGCTTTTCTGACGTAGTAGACCAAATTGTTGAGCGAATGTTAGAAGATAAGAACCCGGGTAAAAATCTAAGATCGACTTGGCTAAATGATGCGCAGCGAATTAAGGCCTTTTTCACAATGTCAGGGAGTGATATCTCACTCGCTGATGTAACGGAATATATGGACGCTTATCATAGTGGCGCCAGTAATAATGTGTACAACAGAAAGTTGAGCTTCTTAGAGTTGGTGTTTGATTATGCCAAGGATATCGGTGAGATGGATTCAAACCCAGCCGCACTTAAAATTAAAAAGCCAAAAGAAGCGAAAATGCGCAAGGCTCTAGATATAGCCCACTTCGAAAAGATAAGAGCTGCGGCGCCTATCTGGTTAAAAACTGCTATGGATTTAACAATGCAAACAACCCACGCAGTGCTGGAAATCTCCCGAATTGAGTACAAGCTTAGAAAGCCCGAAAGTGGTCGTTGTGGCTGCATTTGGTATGACACACCTAAGCAGGATGATACTGGGCTGATATACGGTGAACTAGCGATACATCGTCAAAAAACACATAAAAGCGAAGCATCTCATGTGATCATTCCCATCAATGAAACTATCAAAAAAATAGTGGACGATAGCAGAGACAATATCGCATCACCTTTCGTGGTCCATCGGCTACCAAAAACCAACTCAAACCCTATCAGTAAAGAGGTTAGGCATGTGACTCAGGTTGTAAGCCGAAATATCAGTCGAGAGTTTTCAAAAGTTCGAGATAAGTTAGGATTGTACTCCACACTACCCTTGGCAGAAAGACCGACCTATCACGAAATACGCGGCCTTTCTGCAAGGCTAATTGAAGCTCAAGGAGTAGACCCTCAGAAACGTATGGGGCATTCAGATAGTAAGTCGACTAAGGTTTATACCAAACACGGAAAAAGTCTAAGCTGGACACAAGTACCAAATATAGTTGTGTAATTTTTTAGGCCTAAACTCTAAAAATGATGAGGCTACCAAAGATAGTCGTAACAATACCTATAACTTGGTGTTAACACTCTACGACTCATTCGGTCAGATTCGATTAACCGAACTTCATTAAATCTGACAGTGGCATATTTGCCAGGAGCGGATCTTCAACCGTAACTCATTTTTGCCCCAAAACAAGCTAGAAAATATTGCTCAAAGGGCTCACAATACTGTTTTCGCCTTGCTGTAAAGCATGAGTATAAATCTGATTGGTTTTAACGTCTGAATGACCCAGTGACTTCGGACTGTGCGAATGTCTGCTTCTGATGGCAAGAGATGAGTCGCGAACGAGTGTTTGAACATATGTGGTGTAACTAACTTTGTAATTCCCGACTGTTTTAAAGCAGCCTTCAACGCTTTTGCAAGTGTTACAATTCGATGTTAATTGCCTTTTCCATTCCAGACTTGAATACATCTATAGTCAAAATCAGTATCTTTCACTCTGAGCTGCACCGCCTCAACTACCCTTAAACCGCTTCTGTACATTAATCCCGCAATTAATTAATAGAGGTTTTTTCATAAACGACATTTTTCTTTAACTTCTTCTGGAGCTATAGCGACTGGCAATTTGGGATGTCTATTGCTTTTGAAAAAATTTAAGTCCAACGACAATTCTTCTTTTACTATGTGTTTTTACAAAAACGCTAATGCATTTAATGCGGCCACCTGCGTTCTAGGCGACATATTTCTTTTTAAAATTAAGTAGTCTAAAAACACAATCACTGCGTTATCGCCCTTAGTAGTGGGATGTCTTTTATTATGAGAATGTATGAAGTTAGATATCAAACTAAGGTAAGGGTTAACCGTCCTCAGTGAATACTGTCGAGTCAACATGTAGTGTGCGTTGCAATTAAAATAAGAAAAGCGAGTTATCATTCCTTTGAAGACATGCAAATACTGTATATTAAAATAGTTTCAGCGCAATAGCTCACATAGCCAAGCAAACGACCCAATCGCGTGCTTTTGTCGCAAGATAAAAATGAGCAATAGCTATTTTTAATAATAATGGCAATGAGTTAACTAATCTGTTAGAAAGGTATCACTCAGAAAAGTGAGCGGTAGCGTAGTAGAACAACACGCGATTCGCTTGCTATAAACATGGTATGTTTTAAGGTAGTAATTAACATATGTTCGACCCGGAAAAGGCAAAACCAATTATTCAAGAGCTAAAATTAGAAAGTGATAGAGCTTTGGTTTTAATAACAGCAGCACACGTTGAAAATGAGCTTTATAAACATTTAGAGCATAGATTATTACCAAAGCTTGATAAGAAAGATGAACTATTACACCGAGCCGATTTTGAAACAAAAATAATTTTAGCTTACCGCACTGGTGTGATTACCGAAGGAGAATTAAAAATATATAATCAATTACGTCAACTTCGAAATAAATGTGCACATGATGTTTCTGAGCAAAGCTTTAAAACCGTTAAATTCCAGCACCGAATAAAAAACATAATGAAATATTCGCCAGAAATATGGAAGGCACTAGCTCAAGGTAAAGAGCTAGAAGACTTCATTCAAGAATTAGGTTGGCGTGAGGCGTTCATTTTATTCTTTTCTATGATAATTATGCATAAGAGACAATCTTACAACCGAGTTACACCTCTTAGGCCATTGAGTAAAAAAACATAACAAACGCATTAAAGCGGCAAATTTTCGTTGGCTGGTTTATGCGGACGTTATGTATATCGATTGCGTAAATCATTGACAACAGTGTAAGATTGCATATTGTTCACTTCGGCACTATGGTCTAATGCGGAAAGACGGCGGCTACTAAAATTTCTAGTTAAACCCGACGACGTAGGTTCGATTCCTGCTGGTGCCACCACACTTCAAGATACCCCATGTCAATTGAAAGCAATCATTTAAAAGAGTTCTTAGACGATGTAGGTCATAGTGTTCATTGTATGAATACAATAGCAGTTGCGTTGTCGACAATGACAGAAGAAACGACAGCACCTTCAACTTTAAATATTTCTTGGAAACCCGGAAATGCAAAACAGTCATCAATGAACTCTAGGCGCTTTGCTGTAAAGTCTGCAATTGTCTACTCTGTTGAAAGTTTGTTTGAATACTTGTCTAAGGTTAGCAATTCCGATTTATGGCTAAACGAAGACATGAACTTTAATATTAAAAAAAATCCTACCGACTCTAAAGCGGACAGAGTCGTTCGATTTCTTGAAGCTACACCAGAAGTAAAGCCTGAATGGATCATTTTAGTTGAGCTTCTATGCCACTGGAGAAACAAAGTCGTTCATGCTAAAACATCTAATGCGAAGTTGTCGAAAGCGTCGATACAACACTTAAAAGACGATTCTCAAGCAATATTCGATAGTTACCATCACTTTGATGTTAATGAAGCTCTATCCAATTACGGCACTGGAAAGTTTACTCTTAAGGATGTGTCTACGTTGATCACTATGGTAATCAAGAGCGTCCGTGCTGTTGATAAAATTTATGTTGAACAGGCTTCATCTCTGTCAGCTAACGAGTTAATTGCTTGTTTGTCTAAGGATGAACAATTCATTCAATTTATGAAGCTTGCTGATGAACATAAAAAGGCAAGAAAAATAAAAAATTGGCTGGAGATGCACTTTGCATTTTTGGGGGAAAGCCGAATAAAAGAGATCATCGCAACCCTCTGATATACATAACAAAGCATTTAATGGTGATTCGCAACGCTTGCCGACTTCGCTTCGCTCAAGTACAGCGAAGCGCTGCTCATAGCTGTCTGTCAGGTGAAGTGGAGAAATTTTGCTGATAGTTATCTCAGAACCAACTAACGAATTCCTATTTTACTCTTAGCTGTATATTAAAAATTAATTTATACATTATCGTTGAGTGAGTATTTAACCGGTTCTGGAAACAATAGATTTAAGTTCTTTTTATCAATCTTAAATAGTGGTCCTTTTTCGCTAACGCGATTATTTTTACCATCCCTTTTTATTAGGTGGTCCATAGTAATTACACCATTTTCAAGAAGTGGTAATAATTGAGACGCCAAGGGCTTTTTAGTATGGATAACACTCTTTAATTGAAAGTGCTCTATACCGTCTTTGACATAGCTATCAGCTTCAATCCAAAATGTTTCTGCATGCTTCTCAAGCAGCCGTTCTCGGAGAATATGACCAGGCCAGACGGCTACTAATTCTCCGTTGTCATGCCATTCCTGAAGTTGATCATTTGACTTGTCATATTTGAAGTACAAACCTTGAGAGTTCGATTTCTGTGTACTAACCGTACAATAAAGCTTAAAGTCATCCTCTCGTTGGTAACCATATTTATCAAGAATTTCCGCACTTTTTTGACAAGGACTTATATCCCACTTTGCAACTTGGGCGAATAAGTTTGAACGGTTCTTACCACCTCTACCCGCTTTAAGTTCAATACCTTTGTAATCTGGTAGCTTACTAGAGTTAGCTTCAATACCTAAAAGCGTCTCCAACGTATAGCCTATTGCAGTATCACCCTTTCTTAGAGCCTTGAAGGGCTTAATTGCTAAGGCTTTTAACTTGCCCAATAACTCATCAGCAATTGAACTGTCAGAATCAACATAGGCCTTGAGTAACTTACCAATAGGACTACGTAAGTTTTCTAATTCCTCGCTAATGACACAATCAGAGATGTTTATTAAATATGGCTCTTCGTCAAAAATGATTATCGCTACCAGATCCCCTGCATTCGCTAGTTGCCCTAAGTTACGAAACCACATACGTGGATCACCTTTCTTGGTCTTAGGGCGATAAAAGCTAGCTCTAGAGGGGATAGTGTGATCAGCCGTTAGCAAATATGCAGTCTTAACGACTTTATTTTCTGAGCCTTGGCTTTGAGAATAATAATAATGAAAATTCTCTAATTCAAAATGAGTTCGAACCGGCTGTGTTGCATCGAGAATTGATTTTTTTAGGCCCGTCAAAGTCGGTTCAAATATAGAGTATTCAACCCCCAACCGAGCTAGTTGTATTTTGTTTTTTTCAACTAGTTCTTTTACTGATTTATCAAACTCGACACTTCGCTCTTTGTCGATATCATTAATCTCATCATCTGATAAAGTTACATCTTCATCATTAATAAAATTCAAAGATGCCTGAGGGGATGGAATTTGAGTTTTCCAGTGGAGTTCGATTATTGGTTTTAGCTCTCGCCAGCTTGAGTGACCAAGTGATTGACTTATAAGGTCATACGCTTGATGTATCTTGACTCTCTGTTCTTTTTTTACTTGTTTAACTAACTGCTTTAGTCTTTTTTCACTAGGGTAGTTTGTTTCAGACATAACTACTGTTCCTATTAACTTAGTGCACTAGCGGCACTATCTGAGTTAAAGGATCTGCACCAACTGCTTTACCTAAAAAGGACGGCTTAATATCCCAAGCCACCGGTCAGATAGATAAAGGTGAAAATAGAAGCAGTACACCCTCAGGCTCTAACCGAGTGTGTAGATACATTTACGATGTGATTTTATGTGGCACTCACCGTAAACATCCAAAAGCATCAATAATATGCTTCGAGTATCTACAGAGAGGACCACAGAGGGGTCTTTAAGAAATGATTCAATCGCTGCTCTCAAACAGCAATAATTATCCTAAGTGATTGAATGAAATATGTAAAATAAAAATTCAAAACTCCTGGACTTTTCCTACTACTAGAATTAGAATACGCCCTAGATATTTATTGATCTAAAAGTGTGTAATTTGAATCATATTGAGTTGTTTTCCGGTTGTGGTGGTTTATCGCTCGGGTTAGAAAGTGCAGGCTTTGAGTTAGTTCTTGCTAATGAGCTATCTCCAATGGCTGCGGAAACTTTTGCTTATAACTTTTTTAACGAAGACTTAGAAGAGAAAGCTAATCAAAATCAGCGATCTGAAAATGCATTTTGGCTCAGTAGTAGACACTCTAATTTGAAATCTCGTTTGAGAGAGAATCCTTTTGAGTTTCCTCAAGTGGGTCAGAATGGGTTTTCAGATATTCCTCAAAATATAGACACTCTGGACGGTAAGCTAATTGTTGGCAGTATTATTGAGCTCAACAGGTTACTTGCGTCTTCTCCGAAACTTGTCCATCAACTTAGGTCTGCTTTTGGGAGAGATGGGGGATTAGATCTTGTCTCAGGCGGCCCTCCCTGTCAGTCGTTTAGCATGGCTGGAAAGAGAGACAAAAATAGCGATAAAAACACTTTGCCATGGGAGTTCGCTCGCTTTGTGGAGTTCACTCTGCCCAAGTTGGTTTTATTGGAGAATGTGACAGGTATTCTTCGCCCCTTTAAAGATGATGAAGGTAAGAGCTTTCACGCGTGGTACGAAGTATCGAAAGTTTTCGCATCAATTGGTTATGTACCTGTTTGTCTCCACGTCAATGCTAGAAAAGCTGGTGTTGCCCAGAATAGGCCTCGTTTCATACTAATTGGAGTTCGAGAAGATTACCTTCAACAACTATCCGATAGACTAAACACTACCGAAAAAGATATGTTCTCTCACTCTCTTGAGTTTTTCTCCAAAGTTAAAAGTCATGGTGAGGAATTAGAGTTTGGACATTTAAATTATTATGATTCGAATAAGAGTTGTGACTTGCCTTTCTTTGAGAGATCATTTTTAGCCGAGCTAGTGAATTCTCCAGAAGTTTCTGTTCGGGAAGCCATTGATGATTTGAAGGTCAATAACCCATCAAAGCCATCAGCATTCGTGCAGCACCTTAATCAAAGGTTTACTGCATTAAATGCCAGAACTGAACTTTTAAACCACGAACTTAGAAATAATAGTGCAGTAGTCAAAAGAAGGTTCAGGTTATATCAAGTGCTTCAGCAAATTGGTGAAAGATCTATTACTCAGGCTGTATTTAAAATCCTTAAGAATGAATCAAACAGATTAGAGGAAAATGTCTGGAGTACTCTTTCTAGCTATAGATATTTACATGAGAATGGTGAGCTATATCAGTTTAATTGTAAGACAGAGTTTGAAAATTATTTAAAGGCTCACCCTACCAAAAAGCAAACTCAGAAAGCTTTAATTGCTGATTCTCCAGCTCCTGCTGCCCTATCTATACCTGATGATGCTTGTCACTATGATGATCATGAACTGAGGGTGTTAACTGTACGTGAAATGGCGCGTATACAGTCATTTCCTGATGATTTTGTTTTTCGCTCAAAGGTTACGACAGGTGGACAAATGAGGAAGTTCGAAGTACCTCAGTACACACAAGTTGGTAATGCCGTGCCTCCAATTCTTGGCGCTTCGCTCGGGCGGTGCTTATCGCATTTGTTGTAACGACCGAATAGCCCTATAAGTTCAAATTATAGGGCTTTTTGAGTTATAAGCCCGCTTCTCGCTCGAAGACAAATGAGGTCTAAACCCATTCACTTCTGCTGTAAAATAAGATTTGAGCCCCGACTGTTAATCTGGCAAAACCCCTTGGGCTTCTGTATTTATTTTTTACGAGCTTCTGCATAAGAGTTGGTGTGAGGCTTAGACTTTTCATCAATAAATCTGCTCCCTTTTAAACTATCTCTTTCTGGTCTGTCCGGGTCACCACCTATTGGGCCTGATTCGCTAGTGAATGCTTGTGCTGGCATGCGCTTCAATTTTTGCGTGTAACCCCTCTCAAAGCCCGAATTCAGATAATAAGTGCACCACTCATGGTTGAACGGTGA
>CETM01178877.1_pt1 | contig 46391 bp, 55 predicted proteins | sample 361451 | NCBI WGS metagenome assembly CETM01 (sample SAMEA2622690, study PRJEB7988) | marine metagenome | isolation source: saline water (ENVO:00002010), including
GATGGAGACTGGGATGATATTTTCTCTAAGAGGAGATGCTTAAGGTGCGGAAGTAAAAAGGGATGGGAAAGGGCATCAAGTTGATGTTTAAGAGATAATATTGCGAACCTGTGTATGATACTAACAATCTAGATGAATATTAATTTTACATATGGGAGTTGATTTTGAATAAACCTAACATACTTTTCTTTTTTACAGATGACCAAAGATTTGACACGATTAATGCGCTAGGAAATCATAAAATACATACTCCAAATCTTGATTGGTTAGTAGACAATGGGACAACTTTTGATAATGCGTACATTATGGGTGGAACGAATTATGCTGTGTGTATGCCCAGCCGTGCAATGTTGATGACTGGTCGAACATTATTTCATTTAGAAGACACGGGCTCCTATATTCCCCAAGAGCACATTATGTTAGGGGAAACCTTACAGAATGCAGGATACACATCATGGGGTTGTGGTAAATGGCACAATGGAACTGAATCTTATTCTCGGAATTTTAATGATGGATCTGACATCTATTTCGGCGGAATGTATGATCATTGGGCTGTACCTGTACATAGTTTTGACCCAACAGGTAAATATGAAGGGCGTATTACTAAAACAGCAGCGTATAGACCTAATAATTTGGTTGAAGAAAAAGTAGCTGATCATGTTCCTTCAGGTGTTCATTCAACAGAATTGTTTGCCTCACAAGTAGGTGAGTTTATAAAAACGTATGATAATGAAAACCCTTTTTTTGCCTATGTAGCTTTTATGGCTCCACATGATCCAAGAACGATGCCACAAGAATTTTTAGATATGTATGATCGCGATGATATGGATATAGGCGATAGCTTTGTAGAAATGCATCCGTTTGATAACGGTAGCCTTACAGTTAGAGATGAATTAATAACAACTATTCCTCGTGTCAAATCAGATATAAAGCAACACTTAGCAGAATATTACGCAATGATTTCACACATTGATTCTGAAATAGGAAAAGTTTTGGATATCCTCAGAGAAACTGACCAACTAGAAAATACAATAATAGCTTTTGCGGGGGATAATGGATTAGCCGTTGGCAGACACGGATTGATGGGTAAGCAGAGTTTATATGAACATAGTATCCATATTCCCATGATCCTGTCGGGTCCAGGTATTGCAAAAAATAAGATAACAAATGCTAGGGCATACACGGTAGATTTTTATCCGACATTATGTGAATTAGCAGGAGCTGAAGTTCCCGATACTGTTATGGGGCATAGTTTAGTACCTGTGTTGAAGGGAGAATTAGATACTACGAGAGAATATTTCTATTATGTTTATAAAGAATTTATTAGAGCCATTAATGTTAATGGTATGAAATTAATTGAATATAATGTTTATGGCAAACGTCACACTCAACTGTTTGATATAAATAAAGACCCTATGGAAATTAATGACCTTTCAAATGATTCTTCTAAATCTGAAGTAATTGATGACTTGAGGGTTAAATTGTTGCAGGCTAAAGAAGAATATGGAGATAATGTTTTACCTTTTTCGACATTTTGGGAAGGGTTTTAATATATAGGTAAGTCCGTGAAGAAGTTAAATGAAAAAGAAGTATTACAAAGATTTGCTATTGGAGATAGCTTTGTTGGCTTAGATTTGCGCGGTTTAAATTTGCATAGAGCGGTATTGCCAGGAGCTGATTTTACTAATGCAGATCTCAGGGGAACTAATCTCAGGGGAGCTAATTTATCTAATGTAAATTTTTCTAATGCTAATTTGTCCAATATGATATTGTCAGAATCTAACCTTAGGTCTGCAAATATGTCAGGGTCAAATATTAGCGATAGCTATTTGGTAGAGTCTCGTATGTATGGAGTAGACCTTTCAGGATCTGATTTAACATCGACCGATATGTCAGGAGCATTTATTACAGGAGAGGCATGTTTAGATGAAGCTCATTTGTCAGGGGCTAATCTCAGGAGAGCTAATATTTCAGAGGGAAGTATGCGAAAAACAGATTTCACTGTTGCATATATGAGAAGAATCAATTTAACTAATGCTGATTTAACTGGAGCAGTGTTAAATGGAGCAAGGCTTAATGGGGCTATATTGGAAAAAGCATTATTGACAGGAGCACAACTTAAAGAAGCTGTGTTAGATGCAGCTAAAATGGATTTTATAAGGTTAGATAGCGCTGATTTAACCAGAGCAAGTATGGTTGGATGTTCGTTGTCTAACGCTAGCTTACAGATGGCTACTTTAGAGGAAGCAATATTAACAGCATCTAATTTTGAGGATGCTGATTTAACTCTTGCAAATTTTACAGGAGCGGATTTAAAAGGTTCTGTTATATTAACTGCCAATACAAAATGGGCCGATTTTAGTAAAACAGATTTTGATGAACATTTTTCATAAAATTAGGTATAAGGAGAATTAACTTTGATATATGAATTTAGGACTTATCAAATTGAACCAGGTACAGCAGGTTCTTATGGAGAGAGGGTAGCTGAAAAGATTGAGAAAAGAGTCGAATACTCTCCACTGATGGGATATTGGTATTCAGAATTAGGCACTCTAAATGAAGTGCTTCATATATGGCCGTATAAAGATTCAAATGAACGGACTGAGATTAGGCAGAAAGTTGTTGATGATGGTATATGGCCTCCTGCTGCGGGAGATTTAATTACAGGCCAACGTTCTGAGATTATGATCCCTACTTCCTTTACAGATTTTACTGGAGAGCAAGAGGTTGGTCCCGTTTTTGAGATGAGGACATATATGTATAAGCCCGGTGAGGTAAATGAAACTATCGACGCTTGGTCTGAATTTATTGAAGAAAGGAGAAAATACTCTCCCTGTATTGGAGCTTGGTATACAGATGTAGGAGAAATAAATAAATTTGTTCATATATGGGCGTACGAAAGTTTGAGTCAAAGAATGAAAGTTAGGGAAGAGATGGGGAAATTAGGGTTTTGGCCTCCTAAAAGTGGAGCTAAACCGTTGACTATGGATGCACAGATATTGTTCCCATATAGTTTTTCAACCATAAAATAAAAATAAGCTATCTAGATGTATTCAGATAGTTTATTTAATTAGAATTTATTGATTAATTAGCAAGAACTTTATCAGCTTCATACCATGATGGAGGTTCCTCTCCTGGTTCAGGGAGTATATGGCCACCTTCCATAGTCCAGCTTGCTTTTCCTTCAATTATATCTCCACTAACTTCATTGGAATCTACGCCAGTTATGTCACAAAACATTTCTAACATTCCATTAAGTATTCGAGAAATAGTGTCGTCAGTTCTTCCGGCTCTATTTCTTCCGGCAATATAATACTTGGTGTCAAAAGGTTTAATCCCTCGGCCTCTATCATCTGGAATAGCTCCTGACTCATCTAATTCTAGGAATTCTGTGTGAACAAAATTTCTAGGAGCAGCAGAAATGCCACAATGGACATCGGTAACTCCGAGTGCTATTTTTTGTCTTTGCTCATAACTTAAAGCATTCTTTGGTGTTATAACTCGATAATAAGGCATATTCTCTCTCCTTTAAGTATTACTTGTAGCCTGTTTTGCCTGACCAACTTTCATCTCTTATTGAAATAATTGCTTCGTCCTCTGTTGTTCCAGAAATGGAACTCCAGATATCACAAATTTTTCTCAACAACAGTTCTCTTTTTTCTTGAGCACAACCATCTGGTATTGAGCCTGCAACTTGAGAAGTAGTAGAAGGATATCCTCCTCTGAACCCAAACCCTTTAGGGATTTCAGTCCATAAAAATTCTATAGGACCTTGTTCTTGGCCCAAAACGTCATTGCATGCTGTTATGATTCCTTTTTCAAGGTTTTCTCGTATGGATTTAGGAATACATCCTTCTTGTACATTGCAAATAAAATTAATCATTTAATATTACTCTCACTCTTTACAGGGATCATAACATAAATATTTTTTTAACTCTCATTAATTGTAATAGTCTTCATTGCATCACCTGGTACAGGATCAGACATAGGGTCTCTGGTACGTATGGATAAGACATGTTCCATACCCGATGTCACTTTACCAAAAACTGTATGGGCTCCATCCAAATGCGGTGTTGGAATATGAGTTATAAAAAATTGTGACCCGTTAGTTTCTGGTCCTGCATTCGCCATCGATAAAGTTCCAGGGCTATCATGCCTCAAAGAAGATACGAATTCATCTTGGAACTGGTATCCGGGTCCACCTCTGCCCGTTCCTGTTGGATCGCCTGATTGAGCCATGAATTGCGGTATGACTCTGTGGAAAGTTACTCCGTCGTAATATCCTTCACGGGATAAAAAAACAAAGTTGTTTACCGTTACAGGTACCTCTTTAGCGAAGAGTTCAATTTCTATTTCGTTTCCATTTTCCATTTCGATGATGGCAGTATAGTTTTTTGTCTCATCTATTTGCATTTCAGGTTGTGAATCGTATTGATTTGCAGGCAATATAGTTCTCCTTAAGTAATTTATTTAATGACATCTCTTTGTAAAACGTCTTTCAGAAGTTTTAGGCTATCTGTTTTTCCAAGTATTTTATATTTAGGCAAGGTTATTATACTGATGATGAGCATAGAAATGAATAATCCGAATATTGCCCAAAATGCTGTGAATATCCATACCCAGCTAGAAAGTAAAGAATATAGGAATAAACCTATCCATAAAGATAATATGGATGCCCAAGCGATAAATTTTAAAATCACATCCTTTTTACTTTCCATCGTTAAATATTAAACTATTTCACTCGCGAAATGTTATATTTTCAGTGTATTGTTAGTCCCCCATCGACTACAATTTGTGTACCGGTAATGAAAGATGCTTCATCTGATGCTAAAAATAACGCTGCATAAGCAACTTCTTCAGGAGTTCCAATTCGCCTAATCAGGTTACTTTTTGCTACGTTTTTAAGATGAGATTCTTTATCTGAACCTTCAAACTTAATGTGCCTATCTGTTGCTGACGTATATATAGAACCCGGGCACACGCAATTAACTCTTATTCCATACTCAGATAAGTCTAGAGCTAAGCCTTTGGTTAGTTGAATTAGAGCTGCCTTTGAAGCTTGATAAGGGATAAACCCTGGCGAAGCTTTAAATCCTCCCACAGAGGCTATATTTACTATTGCAGGTGTACTGGATAGTTTCAGGTGAGGTAATGCTGATGCAGACAAATTTGCTGCTCCTATAAGGTTTGTATTAAATACCTTTTCCCAGTCTTCTTTTGTTACGTCTTCTACTTTTCCAAATACAAACGCAACTGCATTATTGACAACAATGTCTAAACCTCCAAGAAAATTTAAACTTTGTTCCATTAGTGCTTGAATACTGCTTTCTGAAGATATATCTGTTTGTATATATTTGGAGGCATTCGGATTGTTTTGATTGATTTGATCAACGGTTTCTTTGCCAAGATTTTGATTAATATCAGCTACAATTACTTTTGCCCCTTCATCTGCAAAAACATTACAAATTGCCTTACCTATACCGTCAGCCCCACCTGTAACGATAACTTTTTTGTTATCCAATCGTAATTTTGACATTATGCTCACCAAATTTAATTAAAAGAATATACCTATAGTATCTCTAATGTAGAAACTATAAAGGTTAATACATACTAATTGTGTCTAAAATTTTAATCTTTTCTGACTTAGGGGTACTATCAAGCCACTCATCAAACTCATCATAGAATTCATCTAAGGATATCCCAAACCCATTTTTAAAGGCTTCTTGGTACCCAATATAAGCAACATTGGGGTAGAACTCTTCTATAAATCCGTTATTTGTTTCTGCTTTATTGATTAACCAAGCCGCACCCCACATGCCCATGTTATACATGATGGTTCCCCCGCAGCCACATTCGTGTTGGTCCAGTGTATCTTTTGCTGCCCTATCGTGAGAATTTCTTAATGTGAATCCCCATTGGTCGTAAACTTCTTGAGCGCCATTTAGGTTCTCTATCATTGTTGATTTATAGTCGGTCCATCCCTTCTTGTCTGCATAAAAGACAGCAAAATATTCTGCTACCCCTTCTTCTAGCCATAAAGGACCATTTCCAAGTTCGCATAGAACATTTTGTTCATCAGAACATCTTGTGCTGTGAGGATGAACTTTGAATGCACTTTGCCAAACATGTACGTATTCATGAAGAGTGACTTTTCTGAGCATATCTTCTTTATATGCAGTCTCAGGAGCACTATAAGTAAATGTTTGGAATCTTACAGGAGCTAGTGGCTCGGGTGTCCCGTGTAATGCCCCGCAACAGTAATCAAAGGTTTTGTAATAGTTTAAGTTATATTCGTAGCAAGGCTCATACTTTGAGCTACCATATTTCTCAGTATATAAGCATGTTTGAGCAGCTACATATTCAACGTCAGGTTCCCCGTATCGGACTAAGGTATTTAATATAGGGCCCCAATTACCAAATATTTCGGCACCATATTTTTCAGCTTCTAAGATTTGTGCTTTTACTGCAGGATTTAGCTCTGCTCCTAGTACGAAATATGGTTCCGCGTATGACCGACTAGCGTCTATAAGGCAGCGTACATAATCATCCTTGGGAGTTTTTAGTTCGTATTCTCTATCGTTAAATGAACCTTCACATGTTGATTCGTCATAAATAGGTAATTTTGATTTACTTGGTTGAGTTTTGACGAAATTAGGGAATTCAGGACAAGGAACGTCCGACCATACGTTGCATCCAGGACCAGTATTTTCGGATATAGCCCTTTTAAACATTTCTATTTCGTCTTTCATGGGGTCGCCGGTACTTTCACCGGGTTCTAATTCGTATTCAGCATTAAATTCACTATCTTCTTCATGATGGTGATCTTCGTGGTGCTCATCGTCCCATTCTGTGTGATCTTGTTTCGTATTGGCCTTTATAGAGATATCTCCATAATATAGATCCAGAATATATTGTTGGTCTGGAGGAGACAGAACTGTTTCTACAGTGTTTTTGTATAAGTCATATGAGATGGGCAAGTTTTTTCTTAACTCTTCTGAAGAGTCTATATTCCATTCATCGTTAGCTTCCATACCTGCTGTTTCAAACATATCCCAGGAAGCTAATATCATCCAGTATGCAAATTCTGTTGCTATGACACGGTTAAATCCTTCAGGATCCAAGTTTTTTATTTCTTCATAGCCTGTAATGTTGTAATGGCCTTTCTCTATAGCTTCATACATCGCCATATTTACTGTAGAGTTCGGGTCTTTCCAGTTCCAGTCTTCAGGGAATGCGAACCTGAATCCTTGGTCAGTTAACGTGTGAAGTAAATGTTCAATTACTTCGTTTATTTGACTGTCGTATTCATCTGGGTATTTTTCCCAGATGTAATCTATCTGACTGTGGGCAAAGTCACCTGCATCGTCACCTAGCTCTTCTGTTATTTTGGGACAACATGGGGGTTCATCATAATATTCAGGCCCCACATAGCCTACTCTTTGATATACATAGCGTTCTTTTAGTACATTTAATAAATTTTGACGCATGTTTGGGTCAATAGAAGAATTATCTTGCAACATGTTTTCATAAGTACTGGAAATTTTAAGGATTATTTCTTCATTAACTCCATCTAATACGAAAATCCTTAAATTCTGTACATCTATATATCTGAAGAATGGATCATATTTAGAATCTTCAATGATCGTACCTTGAATATCTAGATTTCCATCGTCATCAGAATTGATTTTAAGATTAGAGGATGGTTTTTTAGAGGTGCTTGTGCTTGCGTCATTTTCCCCCTCATTATCTAATTGGCTTTGTAGTTCATCTACTTGTCTTTGGAGATCCTCTATTTCGGAAGAATCTTCAGAACCACCACAAGAGAGTAAAGTAAAAATTAAAATTCCTAAAAACAGATAAGAAAAATATTTTTTCAAATGGTTATCCTTAATGAGGATCTAATTATATGAACTAATGAATATTATAAATTATTTAGAGTATTCCCAATTATAAATTTTCATTAAATTCTTTCCCATTAGCAAGGCTTTTTCTGAATCAGTTAACTGATCAGTTAACTTGAAAGAATCTACACCTTCCCTGTAGGTTAATAAGGGACTGGTCCTGGTCCAATCTGTTCCCCACAGGCATCTTTCTAACCCAAAAGCATCAAATATCTTATGTAGATAAGGCCATATATCTAAGTATGGGAAATCTTCTTTAGATAAAGTACATGCTCCTGATATTTTTATGGCAACATTCTCGAACTGTGCTAAGTCTAAGACAGCGTCCAGATTTGCAAATGGGTTTTCAGGTTTCGGTAGTTTTTTAGGTTGAGTTATTCCTACATGATCCATTACAAGTCGTGTGTTTTGGTGCTTTATAGCAAGTTCTTTAAATAGAGGTAAAACGTCAGAGCAATGAAGATTTATAGGGATATTAGCATCAGCGCCTGCTTTCAATATTCCGTTTAGGCCTGTTTCATCAGATTTTAAAGGCTCATTGTCTAGCATGATTCTTGCGCCTATGACGCCATCTTTTTTAGCCCATTCAATAACTTCTTCATAAGATGCGTCAGATTTAGGATTAAATGGCTTTATTAATCTAAATCTTGAAGGGTGATCAGAATAAACCTTAAGTGCATATGTAGGATCGTACCCGTAAACGCTATATGCAGATACTAGTAATGCAGCATCTACCTCTACTTCATCCATAGCTACTGCCATTTGGTCACCTGTAGCTTCTTCTGGACCAGGCAAATATCCTACCCATCTATTAGAAGGAGAATCTTTTTCATAACTATGCACTTGAGAATCTATTATTGTCATTTTAGTTACCAGTTTAAATTGTAAATATCTTTTTTTAATATTCATAAATATTCATCGTCTGCTATAAATGATCTTTTTGATATAAAACCAAAATTCCTATCTCAATTAAATGAAATATTAGAAGACGAAGAAGAGTAGGGTGAAGAAGCGTATTAGAGATGTGCCTCATATAGTTTTTTAGCTATGTATTCGACTAGTGTTCTGTCTAATAGTTTTGCTTTCCAGGCTTCGGGTATCTGGTTGTAGCCATAATAGGCTCCTCCCAGTTGCCCGAAGATAGCAGCAGTAGTATCGGCATCGTCACCAAGGTTTACTGCCTGTAAAGCTCCTGCAGCAAAAGATCCTGTTACATTAAATACCCAGATAGCGGCTTCTATAGCTTCAACTACATTTAATGTTCCTCTTATACCATCTGGTATTTCTGTTCCAAATGTTGTCCCTGTGACTGGAGGAGGGTTTTTCTCTTTATATGAACCTCTGGCAATTTCATCAATAGGATCAGCAAGAGGGTTATCTTTCCAAAGACCTGCATCGTATTCTAGGATTTCAGCCTTACTTTTTCCGTTTACAGCTTTAACTATCATTGAAGCGTATAGTCTGCAAGCATCTATACATAAAGGGTGGTCATGAGTTGTTAAAGAACTCTTTCCTGACATTTCGATGGCCATTTGCATATCATTTGAGTAAAAAAGTGGCACGGGAGATAATCTCATTAGTGATCCATTAGTTGGTTCGTTTGTAACTGGAGATGGTACTCCAGACTCTCTGAAACCAACTATTGCAGTTTTTACAGTTGGGCCACACCCATATCCCCATCCTACGCAGCTTAGGTATCCGGTAGTAAGCCATAGATCAAATCTTTGTAGTTGATCCACTAGATCTATTTTTTTTAGTGATATTAAGCTATCTGCAATACATAATGCCTGGGAAGTATCATCTGTCCATAATGTGTCTTCGTCCATCCCTCTGACTCTTTCAAAAGATCCTGGAGCTTTCATTTCTGACAGAGAGCCTAACTGGTCACCTACGGCAAGACCTACAATTGATCCGAGCCATCTGTTTTCCTTAGTTTCGATTATCTCGCTTTCAGACATGTTTAGCTCCTTGTTATTGAAAATATGGTGCCGAAGGTGAGATTCGAACTCACACGGGTTTAACCCCACCGGTTTTTGAGACCGGCGCGTCTACCGTTCCGCCACTTCGGCATTGGATAGATATAGTACTTTAAAACTATATAAATATGCCAATTTAAGTGACGGAACTTGTTAGAAGCTTCTCATAACTCCAACGACTCTGCCTCTTACAGAGACGTTGCTAGCGGGAACAACGATGGGGTTCATTTGGGAATTTGCAGGAACCAAGTGAACATTTTCACCTTGTAAGTAAAAATGTTTTAGAGTTGCCTCTTCTTCATCTTTTAACCAAGCTGCGACCATTTCTCCGTTTCGAGCTTGTTCTGTGGGTTCAATTAGGACGAGATCTCCGTCTCCTACTAACGCATCTATCATAGATTCCCCTTTAACTTTAAGTCCAAACACATTTTCCTTTCCTTTTGTTAAAGATGTGGGAATGTCTACGTTGTCGAAGTCAGCATCATTCCACGGACCTGATCCGGACATAGGGAGCGGATTTCCTGCGGCGATGTTACCCAGGATAGGTACTGACGTTAATTTATTTACTATTGAAGATGTTGTGTCTTTTAATATTTCTATTCCTCGGGAAACCTCTCTTTTCCTTTGAAGGTATCCTTCACGTTCTAAAATTTGGAGGTTGTAGTCAACTACGGATGTAGAACTTATGTCACAGCCGTTTTGGATATCCCTTACAGTAGGAGGGTAACTGTTTTCTGAAACAAAATCCTGAATATATTTCAACATAACCTGCTGTCTTTTAGATAAGGGCCTTTTCACTTTTACACCTCACGATAAGTACATTTGTCCTAATAAAAATAAATTATCAGAACTAATGTACTTGTGTCAAGCTTTATGAGTATATTTGTGTAGCCAATTCTTAATATTATTTTTTGTGAATTTAATTGACCCTTCGAATGATAGGGTGCTACGATATTACGTATAGTGATATTAACCTACTAAATAGGAGAGTATTTTGAAGAAATTAATTATTTCAATGTCTCTATTGATTGTTATGTTTAGCTTAGTTGCATGTGGTGAAGATGTTCCTCCAAAGGGAGATCACAGTGCAAAAGAACCAGCAGCCCCTATCATGGCTGACTCTTCCGCTCCTCCTCCAGCTCCTGCTGCTTCGATGACATCATCGTCAGATTCTGAAGATGATGCTTCAAGTGCAGGTTCTGCTGATCGAAGCATTGAAGTTTTAATGCAAGATGATGGCGGAAACTATATATATGATCCTGCTGAAATTACTGTTGCTACAGGTGAGACTTTAGAGTTGGTTCTAACGTCGCAGAATGAATTTCATTCATTTACTGTAGATGATTTAGGTATCGACGTAGAAGTTGAAGCAGGCGAAACAGATAAACTAGTGTTCACTTTTGATGAACCTGGAACATATGATTTTATATGTTTGCCTCATGAGTCATTAGGTATGGTTGGTCAAATTATCGTTCAGTAATTTTAAACTAAAGTGTTTAATGATATTAAAAAAGGGTTCTCACTAGAGAACCCTTTCTGATTATTATGCAAACGTTTTTACCATATGCTGATTTTAATGAGTCTGCTAAATGTTTGGACTATAAGCGTCTAGGGAAGCAAAGAGTTGAGGCTTATCAAGTTTATAGAGTGATTTCAGGTGCTCGTACTACAGGAGGTTGGATTAATCATCCAGTTATAGAAATGTGGACGGGATTTTGTGATGCTTTAGCGGATTATCATAATATCATGATTCGAGAATGGATTAGACGTGGATATGTTAATAATATGAATTATATTAATGTTGCCAATTCCTACGATCTTCCAAATTTTATAGGATGTCAAGATTTCCACGACTCTCATCGCTCTAACCTTTTAAAGAAGGATTATGATTTTTATAGCAGGTATAATTGGGAGGTTCCCGATTCATTGCATTATTTATGGCCTGGTAAACAATTATAGGATTTTTCAGAAAGGTTAAATGTTGAAATTAACGTTATTGCGAAAACGACTTATTCTAACCTTTATAGTGTATTCGTTTAGTTTATTTTTAATATTTTGCAATGAACCTAAAATTAATTTGCCTGTTGCTGAATCAGATATTGATCTGGTAAATGTTTCTGAAATGGAAACCAATTTGCCTGTTACTGAACCAGATATTGATCTGGTAAATGTTTCCAAAATAGATGTTAGTGATACAGATAAATCCAATACGGCTATTCTGCCTACCTCACAAATAATCTTAGAATTACTGCCGGGTACTATTGCACGATATAAAATACGAGAAGAATTGACCAGATTTATTGATCCAATAACAGCTATAGGAGAGACCTCTGCAATATCAGGAAATATATTATTTGATGCCGAAGGAAATGTGTTGTCTTCTTCATTAATATCTATGGATGCTAAAACGTTAAAAAGTGATGAAAGTAAGCGTGACAATTGGATTGTTCGTCGAGGTGTTTTAGGAGATATAATAAATTTGAACATAACAGATGTAGCTTTTATTGAATGGCCTTTGCCTAAATTAGGAGTCCATTCTTTTACTATTACAGGTGATCTTGATATTGCAGGTGTTACAAATACTACGGATTGGTCGGCAGAGGGAGAATTCTTTGAAGATACAATTTCAGGAACAGCTAATACAGTAATTACATGGGAAGATTTTCAAATTAATAAGCCAAGATTTCCGTTTATCATTTCAGTAGATGACGATATAGTGTTAGAAATTGATTTTAATGTCACAAGATAAAGCATATAATATGATTAAATATCGTATATATTGTGTAAAAGGTATTAGGAGCGACTGTTATGCGAGTATCATGTCTTCAACAAAATCTTAGCCGGGGATTAGCAATTGTTGGCAGGGCTGTTGCCTCCCGTAGTAATCTTCCTGTTTTGCAAAATGTGAAAATAGTAACTGATGAGGGAATGCTTGTATTAACTGCTACAAATTTAGATATTGCAATAACAACTCGAATTGGGGCGCAAGTTGAAGAAGAAGGTGAATTAACAATTCCAGCTAGACTGTTAACCGATTTTGTTAATTCTTTGCCTGATGATCGAATAGATATAGTTACTTCAGAAGATTCGCCTGGAGTATCATTAAAATGCCAAAAATTTGAAGCTAATATAAATGGAACGTCTGCAGAAGACTTTCCTCCAATACCTGAAGTTGATGAAGGTGCAATTATAAAAATAGCTCCACAAATTCTTAGAGATACTATTGATCATGTCGCTTTTGCAGCAGCTACGGAAGATTCTCGTCCTGTTTTGACAGGATTGAAGATTGAAGCTAGTGAAGATAAATTTACATTTGCAGCAGCTGACGGATTTAGACTTGCAGTTTATGAAGGTAAATTAGCAGATACAATGAAAGAGCCAATCGAATTTATTATTCCAGCAAAGTCTATGCAGGAAGTAGGACGACTTATAGGAACGGACGACTCTCAAATAGAATTTACAGTTACCCCTACAGGGACCCATGCATTATTTAATATTGGCAACGTTGAGATTGTTTCTCAGTTAATGCCAGGTTCTTTCCCTAACTTTAGGTCGCTAATTCCTAGTGAATATAAGCATAGAATAGTATTAAAACGTACTGAATTTGTTAGAGCTGTTAAATCAGCATCGATTTTTGCTAGAGACGGTAGCGGTATTGTTAGGTTTCAGATTATTGAAGGAGAAGATGGAGGGGGAATATCTATTACGTCAAGGGCTGAAGAGTTAGGAGATCATCAAGGTGAAATTAGTGGTGACGTTGAGGGTGAGGTAGATGATGATTCTAAAATAGCTTTTAATAGTAAATATTTAGCCGAGGTATTAGATGTATTAGAGGAAGGAGAGATTTCATTTGAAATGTCTAATCCTTCTAGTCCTGGAGTTGTTAAAAGTGTTGGGAAACAAGACTATACTCACGTTATAATGCCTATGTTTGTCCAATGGTAGTAATTGATAATAATCTTTCTTAATGAGAAATTATGGAAACTAAATTACCAACATCTAAAATTCCAAAAACTAATGTTCACATTACCCAAATAGGAATGGGAGGAGCTCCATTACAGGATAAATGGGGAACCACTAGGGAAGATGCACTTGGGGCCTTAAGAACAGCTTATAGAGAGGGTGTTAGATATTTTGATACAGCACCATTTTATGGTTCGGGGTCGAGTGAAATATATAATGGTGAATTTCTTTCATCAATAAATAGCAATGATTTTGTATTATCAAGTAAAGTCGGAAGGTTGATACAGCCTGATAAAACAGCAACATTTAATTATTCAAGAGACGATGTTTTAAAGTCGATTGAGGAAAGCTTAAAGCGCCTTAATTTAGATTCAATAGATATATTATTTATACATGACCCAGATGACCATTATGAAGAAGCGCTAAATTACGCTTATCCAACTATTGCAGAACTTAAATCTCAAGGAGTTATTAAAGCAATAGGTGTTGGGATGAATCAATGGGAGATGTTAGCAAAATTTGCTAAAGAAGCAGATTTTGATTGTTTTTTACTCGCAGGCAGGTACACATTGTTAGACCATTCTGCTTTAGCCGAGTTTATGCCTTTATGTATTGAAAAAGATATTGGTGTCATCATAGGAGGACCTTATAACAGTGGTGTCTTAGCATCAGATTTAAATAGTGAAACAACATATTTTTATGAACCAGCACCTGATACTGTTGTTAGTAAAACTAGAGCTATAAAAGCAATTTGTGAAAGATACCAGGTACCATTAAAAGCCGTAGCGCTTCAGTTTGGACTTAAGCACCCTGCAGTTATATCTACTATTCCAGGCCCTAGAAATTCAGATCACATGTTAGAAAATATAAAAATGTCTCAAGTAGATATTAATCCTGATTTGTGGGAAGAGTTAAAGCATGAAAATCTTATAGATAACAATTGTCCTTTATAGTTTGACTGTGGTGTGGGCACACCACTAAGTGTTGCTATTTCATGATGGTATTGATTTCTATATTTAAATTTTAAGGAATTTCTCAACAGTATTTCTATTTGGCATAGATGTTTGAGCTCCCTGTTTTGTAACAGATAAGGCAGCCGTGGCATTAGCAAAATTACAAGCATCTATAAAATTATTTCCCTCCGCTATTGATATAGCTAACCCAGCAATAAATGCATCACCTGCACCAATTGTATCTACAACATCTACTTCAAAGCTTTTTATTATTTTTGTATTGTTATCAAAAGAAACTACTACCCCTTCTTTGTCTAATGTTATTAAAGGAGTGATCTCTGGGTATGCATCTGATATCCATTCACAAGCTGTTATTGCCTGTTCAGGGGTTTTAATATTTAATCCTGTTATTTCTTCAGCTTCTATTATGTTGGGAGTTATATAGGAGCAAAATTCCATAATTCCGATATAGTCTTTATTTGCGGGAGCAGGGTCCCAAAAAACAGGAATATTTTTTGATTTAGCATATTTTGCTATAGACATATTTAATTCAACAGGGATTTCATTTTGGAGTAATAAAAAATCAGCATCATGAATAGATTCTTTTGCTGCTATTAGTTGTTTTTCAGGTAAAGACATGTTTGCGCCATAAACTCCTGAAATAGAATTTTCTCCATGTTTATTAACAGAGATTAAGGCAACACCTGTAGGAACATTTTCGTCAACAAGCACAAAAGAATTATCTACATTATTTGAAATTAATGAATTTTGGAGATTCTGACCAAAATAATCGTTTCCGATACGACCAACCATTTTTATATTTGCGCCTAGTTTTGCACATGCAATGGCTTGATTGGCACCCTTTCCTCCTGGAATAGTCTTAAAGCTATCAGCAGATAAGGTCTCTCCCGGTCTTGGAATATTTTCTCCGGTTACAATGAGATCCATATTCAAGCTACCAACCACTACACCTGTAACATTAGTTTTCTTTGTTGACATTATAAAATTTCCAAATTGTTGAGTTATCGATATTATATCTCTAATGATATGATGAGGTTTGTTTAGAAATATGAAGGAGAATTAACATGATTAGTGTGTCAAAAGCAATTGCAAAAGTTTTAAAAGAAGAAGGAATAGAGTGGGTTTCCACTTTTCCTGTTTGCCGTGTTAATAATGCTTTGGGAGAAGAAAATGTTCCCATGATTATGATGAGAGATGATAGATATGCAGTTGCTTTGGCAGATGGTTTTTCTAGAGTTACAGCTGGTAAAAAGATAGGAGTTTGTACTGTACAAGGAGATGTTAATGCTGCAGGCATTCAAGTTGCTTATGCAGGATTAGCCCAGGCTTTTGAAGATGGCTCACCTGTTTTGTGTATTACAGATGGTATCTCCAGTGGTGATTCCGAAAATACTCAATTTGATGTAACCACTAGTTTGAAATCTGTTACCAAGTGGTATGGGTACATAGATAAACCTGAAAGAACACATGAATTTATGCGACGAGCCTTTACTATGCTTAGAAACGGGGCTCCTGGGCCAGTAGTTATTGCTGTTCCTGACGCGGATGCTGAGTTTGATGAAACTGCAGATCCATACTTTACTTCAAAATCATATAAATATGCTCCTGATCCTGATGATGTAAAAGAAGCTATTAAACTTGTCATGGATGCTAAAAATCCTGTTATGTATATAGGGGAAGGGGTTGTTTATGCCGATGCTGGAGACAGTTTGTTAGAATTTGCGGAACTTTCGGATATTCCAGTAATAACTACTTTGAAAGCTAAGGGGATATTCCCGGAATCTCACTCGTTGTCTCTTGGGGTTAGAGGTTCCCAAGTTGCTAATTTCTTAAGAGATAGTGATCTGATTTTATCAATAGGATCTAGTTTATCTCCTGGTAGATTTTCACATGGTATACCTAATCCAACGGACAAAAAGATTGTGTATTGTGGATTGAATGAATTACATATAAATAAAATGTTTCCTACTGCACATGCCGTTTTAGGAGACTCTTTATTTACGTTAAAAGCTTTGATTCAAGCATTAAATGACAAGACATCAGGTAAAGGACGTTCAAATAAAGAAATATTTAAGACTATTGAAACTCAGCGTAATGAAGACAGTGCCATATATGAACCAGCTATGACTTCTTCTGATAAACCAATTAATCCTTACAGAGTTTATTCAGAGATGATGAAAGTATTAGATTCTAAAAATTCATTTGTAACTCATGAATCTGGGAATACAAGAGATCAACTGAGTACTGTTTACCAGACGGAAGTTTCTAGAGGGTTCTTAGGCTGGGGAAATGTATCTACACTTGGATTTAGTTTGCCTGTAGCTATGGCTGCAAAAATTGCTTCTCCTGACAGGCCTTCAATTTTAGTAACAGGCGAAGCCGGAGTAGGTTATATGTTAGGGAACTTGGAAGTTCCTGTTAGAGAAAATATTCCTATTACCGTTATACATATTAGCAATGGAGGTTTCTCGGGCTATGGACCAGGATTCTGGGGGAAGGGGCATGATCCTTACACCCATGAAGTACTTTCGTATGAAACAGTAGATATGTCCAAAATGGTTAAAGAGCTTGGATTTTATACAGAAAGAATAACAGAGCCAGATGAAGTTGCGTCTGCAATTCAGCGTGCTATAGATGCCAATTCAGAAGGGAAATCATCTTATATAGAGTTTATATGTAGTCAATATCCGGTTTACGGAGGATGGGTTAAATAATTTATATTAAGGTTAAAAAGTTATCATGTTAAAAAAGAAAATCTCATTATTGATAGCTAGTTTTATTTTGTCGCTTTTAGTATTACTTATTATGAGTGAATGCGTGCTGCGTAATGTTGGGTTAGGCGATCCTGTTATCTATTATTCGGATTCTGCATTTGGATATTCTTTAGAACCTAATCAGAAGTTAGAGCGTCTCAGAGATTCTACAGTAACTATTAATGAGAGTGGATTAAGATCATTACAAACATGGGAAAATACAGATAAAAAGAAAATTTTATTTTTAGGTGATAGTGTTACATATGGGGGATCATATGTGACGGACGAAGATATTTTTTCAGAGCTAATTTGTAAAGATATGTTGGAATATGTTTGTGGAAATGCGGGTGTTAACGGATATGGTGTTCTTAATATGGTAATGCGTTCAAGATTTGACACTGTTATTGATGACGCAGACATAGTTGTATTTACTGTTGTTCCAGGAGATTTTAAAAGAGGGTTAACAACAATTAAGCACCTTCCATATTTTATTGGAAAACCATCTGGAATATTAACTAATTTATTTCCTGCTGTTGCCGAAACAATAAATTTCACATCTTATAAATTTCATGTTGGTAATTCAATTTCAAAATCTAATGATCATGGTGAATGGACTCCTCCTGATCATTCGCGTGAATCAGTAGAATTTGCTTTAGAAATGTTAAATGATGAAGTGAATAGATTGGAATCTCAAAATAAACAGGTTTTTGTTTTTTTAAGCCCTCAAAAGAATGATCCCAATTTCAGTGAAGAGATTGCCAGTATTATTGATAGTAATTTACTGTTGAATTATGAGAAATATTACATGAGAGGAGATTTCTTGAATCAGGATGAATATTTTTATGATTCTGTTCACTACGAAACGGCAGGGCATTCAGAGGTTGCCAGCAAAATAATAGAAATGTTCTCAGGGTTGAATCTAAAATAGAGTATATATAAATGGTCCTACTCCAGTTGCACTGCCTACAACAATTAAGAGCCCAAAAAATAAAAGTATTGATACCATCGGTATCATCCACCACATTTTAAAGTTCCATAAGAATACTAAAAGATCCCACGCAATACTAAATTTAAGTGCGATAGCTTTTAACATTCATATCCTCCGTATAACCATATATTTTACAATCTTATGGCTTATCTACAATATGATTTCCTATCACTAAAGTGTCTATTCCGCTATTTCGAAATGTATTTAAAGCGTCATGAGGAGAAGAAACAATAGGTTCTCCGCGAACATTAAATGATGTGTTGAGTAAAATCGGCACTCCAGTTGATTGACCAAATCTTTCTATTAAGTTGTAATAACTTGAGTTTGTTTCTTTATATACAGTTTGAACCCTTGCAGTTCCCATGTGACTAACTGCTGGTATCAAATCTTGCTTATCTTCATGCACATTTGTTACTAGAAGCATAAATCTAGCAGCCATATTGTCTGTAGCATTTGGTAGTTCAAAATATGACTCAGTTATTTCAGCTAGAGCTGATGGGGCAAATGGTCTGAAAGGTTCTCTGAATTTAATTTTTGTGTTTACGAGGTCTTTCATTTTATTACTTCTAGGATCGGCTAATATGCTTCGGTTGCCTAATGATCTTGGCCCCCATTCAAATCTACCGTTGAACCTACCAATAACTTTTCCAGACGTTAGCCTGTCTACGGTCATATCTAATAAATCATCTTCATTATTAATGTATTGAGAATTAAATTCTGAAGAATCAATAGCTTTAGATATTTGATCATCGTTATATTCTTCGCCCCAATATGCATGATCCATTATGAATCTATTTTCACTATTTCCTAAACCATCGTGCCATAAATATAGAGCTGCACCTAATGCACATCCTCCGTCGCCTGCTGCTGGTTGTATATATAAATTTTCTACAGGAGTTTCTCTTAAAATTCTGCCATTGGCTACTGAATTAAGTGCAACCCCACCTGCTAGGCATAAATTGTTTGACCCTGATCGGCGACAAGCTTCGGTTGCTAGTTCCAATATCATTTCTTCTGCAACAATTTGTATACTTGCCGCTATGTCGGCATAATGTTGATTGTATACAGATAATTCTTCAAAATTTGATGGCTTATCTCCAAAATATGAAGGATACCCACTAGATTTTGTAAAAAAAGGAATATTGGCGTCTCTTGGCTCTCCAAACAATTGGATCATTTTCTTTGTAAATGATTTTTTAGTGCTGTAATGAAACGATAGGTATTTCTGATCTAACCAAAATGAATTATCTTCATTTATACGAATAATTTTATATACTTCACTAACATATTTGGGTTTTCCATATGGGGCCATGCCCATAACTTTGTACTCGCCTTCATTTACTTCAAATCCTAAGAACGCAGTAAAGGCACTGTATAGTAGGCCTAGTGAATGGGGGAAATGAATTTCGTCTTCAATTTCTAGTTTTCCTCCCGTTCCTTTTCCAATTGTTGTTGTTGCCCATTCGCCTACCCCGTCAAATGTTAATATTGCAGATTCTTTGAACGGGGAACAATAATAAGCACTTGCTGCATGTGAAATATGATGTTCAGAAAACATTATGTTTTTAGGATCGATCTTTAAATGATCTGATATAAGGCCTTTAATCCATAATTTATCAAACAACCAAGTTCGCATACTTTGAGCAAACATCCAGTATGTTTTCGGAAACCCTTGGATAGCTGTTTTTAATAATCGTTCAAATTTAGTAAAAGGCTTTTCAAAGAAAACAACATAATCTATATCTGAAGCATCTATTGACGCTTTTTTAAGGCAAAATTCTATTGCGTTAGTTGGGTATGAATAATCATGTTTGATTCGTGTAAATCTTTCTTCTTCTGCGGCTGCTATTAATTGACCGTCACTAATTAGTGCAGCGGATGCATCGTGGAAGTAACATGATATGCCTAAAATTATCAAAATATGTCTCTTAATACTGCTTTTTCATTGATTCAAATACATTTTCGGGTCTTTGTATTTTGGGTTTCCAATTAGATTTAGAATGTTTTCTTAGAATAAGTGGGTCGGCAAATAACTTAAAAGGAATAGTCATTATAGGCATAAAAATCCAATAAATGATTGTTAATATAATCATCATTTGTATGGTACCTAATTTTTCAGCAAATTTTATCCAGGCAGCCCACACTTTCTTTCTAGTCATAATTATCTTTTGATCTTTTTTTCTAAATCTTCGTTTGTTGGTTCTATCAGTACGGATCCGTCTTCGAATACTATTGTTGGAACTCTTTGGATACCGTTGTTTAAAGTTTTTATGTATTCAGCATATTCCGGTTCTTCATCAACATCTGTCCAATCATATTCTATATTTTTACTGTCAAGATAATCTTTTGACCTGTGACAGTCGCCACACCAAGTTGTCCCATACATTTTTATTTTTGCCATAACTCAGTATCTCCTATGAATCTAAATTATCTCTATGATATGTTACCAGAGTCTTCGAGTGTTTTTCTTATTATTTTTTGAGCAGATAAAGCTGCAGGAGCTCCAGCATAGGCAGAGCTATGAATTAATATAGCCATCAGCTCATCTGGTGCAACACCATTATTTAATGCTCCTATTGTATGAATAGGTATTTCATGTTCTGCTCCAAGAGCAATTAATATTGATAAAGTTACTATACTTTTTGTTTTGTCATCCAATCCTTCTCTGGTCCACACACCGCCCCAATATGTTTCTGTTAAAAATTCTTGAAATGGCTGGCTAAAGCTATTTGCATTTTTAAATGACTCATTAACGTAATCTTCTCCAAGGACTTGTTTTCTTTTTTTTAATCCTGCTTCAAATTTTTCTTTCATGAATTTTGCTCCTTTCTAACTATTATTTTTAAAAATAATCTTGAATTTTTAGATTATTTACGAATAAATTTGTTCATTTATATAAAAACGGACATGGTTGTGCAAATTTTACGGTTATACTTTGTTAAATAGCGTGTAAGATTGTGATATTTAAGACAAAGAAAAAAATCTACAAATCAATAATAACTTCGACGGATTTAGAAAAATTTGTTAATGAGGCTATGACCCATCCATGGGTAGGCATTGACATAGAAGGAAACGGTTTTTTTAGATATCCTGAAAGGGTTTGTCTCATACAAATTTCATTAGGGGATATGCCGTATATTATTGACCCTTTGGCTATAGATAATATGGATCCACTAGGATTTTTATTGAATGATATGGATGTTGTAAAGATACTACACTCCGGTGATTATGATATACGTAGTTTGAATAGAGATTACGGATTTACGTTTAAGAATATTTTTGACACTAGTATTTCTGCTGCATTTTTAGGGTCACCAAAATTAGGGCTAGACGCTATTCTTAAAGAGTATATGAATGTTATTGTAAGCAAAGATAAGAATCTCCAAAGAAGCGACTGGACTAACAGGCCTTTATCAAATGAGGCTATAAAGTATGCGGCAGATGATGTTCGTTATCTTGGTCAAGCAAGAAAAGTAATGACCCAGCAATTAGAAAAGCGAAACAGATATTCTTGGGTTCAAGAAGAATTTGATAGATTATCAAAAATAAAATTTGAAATTAAAGATGAAAATCAAGCTTTTTTGAATCTGAAAGGAAGCAATATATTAACTGAAAAAGAGCTTCCTTTGTTAAAAAGACTTTATGATTTAAGAGAGGATGAAGCTATAGGTAAAGATAGGCCTCCATTTAAAATTGTTTCTGATTCTGTTTTGGTATCTATTGCTAAGGATCCAAAGACAGACTACGTCAATATCAAAGGTATTGGGTGGTGGAATAGACCTGATATGAAAAAACGTATTAAAGAGTTAGTTCAAAAATCTAAAGAAGATCCACCTATACGCAGGCCTGATAAAATTCGAAAGGCTATTTATTTGTCTAATAAAGAAAGAGAAAAAGCGAACGCCCGTTTTAGAGAATTGAAGCTATGGAGAAAGAATATAGGTGATGGGCTTGGATTAGATCCTAGTTTATTGTGGCCGACACTCAGTTTAAAGAGGCTTTCTAAGTCCCCAAATTCTATTCAAACTGAATTCCAAGATGAAATTGTTAGAAAATGGCAAGTTAAAGAATTTGGGAATGATTTGACAGAGCAGTTAAATAAATCTTTATAAGTTTATAGGGTTATGGGAGTTTGTCATGGCTGATATTTCTATGACTTGGTATTTTATTTTGATCCAAAGTTTTGCCATTGCAATTCTTATAGCGCTTATATTTTATTACTCCCGTAAATTATCTGATTCAGAATTTAAAAAACGTAGCCAATCAACTCTATATGGAAAAATTTCGGAACAATTTTTACCATTTATGAAAACATATCCGTATGAGAGTAAATCTTTTAGATTTTTAGGCAGTCCAATAGATGGAGTACAATTTGAAGAAGATAAGATTATTTTGATAGAATTTAAGTCAGCTGGGGGTAAATTGTCCAAGAGACAAAGAGAAATTAGAGATCTCGTAGCTCAAAATAAAGTTGTTTTCCAAGAGATTAAGATTAATTAAAGGATAAGTATGAGTAATTTATTTTCGCCGATAAAAATTAGAGAAGAAAATATCAGAAACAGAGTCTTCGTTTCTCCTATGTGTCAATATTCTGCAGATGATTGTGATGGAATGCCGGACAATTGGCATCTGGTTCACTTAGGGAGCCGAGCTGTTGGAGGAGCAGGATTAGTAATGGTTGAAGCTACGGGAGTTTCTCCTGAAGGTAGAATATCTCCTCAGGATACAGGAATTTGGTCTGATGAACATATTCCAGCATATATTCCTATCACGCAATTTTTATCTGAATATTCAGCAACACCAGCAATTCAATTGGCTCATGCAGGTAGAAAAGCTTCCCACAGTCAGCCTTGGAACGGAGGGACACTGGTTTCTGCAGATGATGGAGGGTGGCAATCTGTTGCTCCTAGTTCGGTATCATTTGGTGAAGGATTTGCAGTCCCTAGCGAACTTTCTCTTGAAGGTATATCTGGAATTATTATGGATTTTGCATCTGCCGCTAAAAGATCTGTTGAAGCTGGATTTAAAGTTATAGAGCTACATTTTGCTCACGGGTATTTAGCTTCTACATTTATGTCACCTTTTTCAAATACTAGAAAAGATAAGTATGGTGGCTCATTGGAAAATAGATGTCGATTTGCTATTGATATTGCTTCTGCAGTAAGGAATGTTATACCGGAATCTATGCCATTGTTTGCACGCATTTCAGCATCTGAATACATGACTGGAGGCTGGGACATTGATGATGCAATAGAATTGTCTGGATGGCTTAAAGATCAAGGTGTTGATCTCATTGATTGTTCTTCAGGAGGCATTTCTCAAGGTCAACAGATTGATACATTTCCTGGTTATCAAGTTCCTTTTGCTTCAAAGATAAGATCAGAAGTAGATGTGTTGACTGGAGCGGTTGGACTTATTAGGGATGCAGCTCAAGCGGAACAAACTTTGCGTAATGGTGATGCAGACGCTATATTGCTTGGAAGAGAATTATTAAGAAATCCCTATTGGGCTTTGTATGCACGTGAAGAGTTAGATAGAATTAATGATTTATGGCCTGTCCAGTATTTCAGATCACATATTGATACATCTTCTGGAATCCCGCCTAGGTAGGTAAAAATTTTCATGAATGCTGAACTATTAAAATTATCAAATCAAATTGCAGATATTTTAAAAAAATCAAATCACACTGTAGCTGTTTCTGAGTCATCGGCGGGAGGTTTAATTTCTGCCCATCTTTTGGCCATTCCAGGAGCTTCTGCATACTTTATAGGATCTGCTGTTTTATATACAAGGAAAGCATCCGAAGCCTTCATAAATGTTACCGATGAGGATCTTACCGGCATCAGATCAGCTACACAAGAGTATGCTTTATTTAATGCTCGTAGAGTAAAAGAAATGCTTGGTACGACTTGGGGTATTGCTGAAACAGGAGCATCTGGTCCTACCGGCAATAGATATGGAGATCCTGCTGGTCATTCTGCCATAGCAATTTCAGGCCCAGTAGAAGAATCAGTCACTATTAGCACAAATAATTCTGATCGCGAACTTAATATGATTGAATTTACGAAAAAAACTTTCGAGGAATTTATTTCTGTTATATCAACTGAGTGAATAAGGATTATGTTTGACAGATCTTTTAGTTCATTTATAAAATCTTTATGTAAATAGTTTAATTTAGGAGTGTAATAATGGCTAAATATTCTTGTGAACAAGGTTGTGAGATGGAAGTTAATGTAACATGCGCTAAGTGTGGAGGAGAACTTTCTCACGTGACACTTGAAAAAGAAGACGGAACCACTGTTGGGGTTGCGCAATGCTCTAAGGGATGTGGCAAAATAAAGTCTCCACTTTGTTGTGGAACTGATATGTCGGCTGCTTAATAGTCCTTTTAATGGAGTAAAAAGGTAGGTAATTATTTTTATAACTACCTACCTTTTTGTTTAAGGTAAAAAATATGTTCGCTTGGATTAATCAATATTCTTATGTTCTTATAGCGATCATATTAATGCTTTTTGTGGCAGTTGCTTCTACTAGAATATTTTCCTGGAAAGTGACAATTCTGATACTAATGGTTTTATTTATAGCGCTTACTGTTTTTTTGAAATCTCAATCTATAAATAATGATCAGGTAGAGACAAGATCTGAGTGGAATACTATTTTGAGATCTACTTCTCCTGTTGTTTTGCAATTATATTCCGAGTATTGAATAGCGTGCATATCAATGAAACCTGCCGTGGACAGGTTAGAAAAAAAACTTTCTGGAGAAGTAACAATTATTAGGCTAGATGTTATGTCTGATCTAGGAAATGATTTGAAGAATGAATATGAAGTACCTGTTATCCCTACCTTTATATTTTTTGAAAAAAGTAAAGAAACCACGAGAATACACAGGGTTCCTACGTATGAAGAGCTTATAAGTCTATCCCCGTGATCTGTTATTATTGACCTTCCATCATTGGAGGAGTGTATGAAAAAGAAAGTGTATGCTACAAATAGCGCTGCAGTGGCAGCGATAGAGAAGCTTAGGGAACATTTTGATGTAGAAGTTTGGGAAGGATTCGCGTCTCCTCCCAGAGATGTGTTACTCGAAAAAAGTAAAGAATTTGATGGCATGATAATTGAATCTGATTGTATATTTGATGAGGAACTTTTTAAATCTGCTAACAATCTTAAAGTTGTAGGGACACGGGCAGTAGGATATGACAATATAGATGTTGAATCTGCCACACGACATGGAATTGCTATAGGAAATACTCCAGGGATCCTTCATGAATCTTGCGCGGATTTTACGTTTGCTCTTATTTTATCTTTAGCTAGGAAAATATCTTATTCTAACCGTAAAATTATTAATGGAGATTGGAAAATATTTAATCAGCTACCATATTTAGGGACAGATGTGTACGGGAAGACATTAGGGCTTATAGGACTTGGGACTATAGGTGCAGCTGTTGCTAAGAGAGCCCAAGGATTCGATATGAATGTTATATATTCTTCTAGGACTAGAAAGCCTCATTACGAAAAAGAATATTCAATTGAATGGATTCCTGATATGGGAGATCTTTTATCCAGATCAGATTATGTTTCAATACATGTGGCTTTAAATGAAGAAACTAAGAACCTTATTGGATTTGATGAGATATCTAAAATGAAAGAAAGTTCCTTTCTAATTAATACTTCTAGAGGGGGCACTGTAGATCAAGATGCGCTTACAAAAGCCCTAGAAGAAAATATGATTGCAGGAGCAGCATTAGATGTAACTTCTCCCGAGCCAATTGACCCTAATCATCCATTAGTTCACATGGATAACGTAGTAGTGACTCCTCATATTGCGAGTGCTAGTTCAGAAACATATGTTAGGATGAGTTTAATGGCTGCAGATAATATTATTAAATTTTTTAAAAATATAGACATGCCATCGTGTTTGAATCCAGAGATTTTGAAATAATTATTGATTAATATAGCCATGATTAGAACGAACCTTTTATTCTTAAAAATGGTGATGATAGTTTGTTTAGTAACTAGCATTTCTTGTTCTTTTTTAGGTGATGATGAACAAGAGTTACCTCCTATTTATTTTGTAGAAACTCCTGTGAACATCTCAGCTCAAATACCTATTTCAACACCTACTCCTATTCCTACTCCAACGTTTATACCTGAGCCCCAAGTGATTACTGTAGATGATTTAATATACGAAGTTAAAAACGTTATGTCTTCAATATATTCATATCAGTACAATTTGGAATCTGATGTGTTTATGGATGCTGGAGGAATTATCGTTCCTATTAGTATGACTGGTAACGGAATTACTGAAGACAAAACAGCAAACAATTATTTTTCTACAGGTTTATTTGGAATAGTTACAACAGAATATTATTTGCAAGATTCAAATTATGTTTTTAAACAGAATCAAGTATCTGGTGAATGGGAAGAATTTTCAGGAACTCCTATAGGGATTCTTCCTGTTGATTTTTGGAATAATACAGGGCTTAAATTACTAGATTTAGATTTTGATTATGCAGAAGATTTTGATTTTAGGTACGACGATATAATAACACTCGGTACAGACGATTCTGAAGCTAGCACGTTGTTAGAAATTTTAGGATCTGCAAATACAGAAAATATTGTTCTGAGAAATTTAAATTTGCAGGTGGATATTAAGAAAAGTAATTTATATGTTGATGAATTAAGAGCAGAGTTTGTAATTTCTAACGGAGGCGAATTTATATCTGAAGTACTTGGAGTCCCAGCATTATCTGAAGTGGGTGCTGCTGAGGCATTAATTGAGATTCAATTTTCAGATATTGGCCAATCACGAGTTAAAGATTTAATACAATATGAAAAATAATAAAATTATCTTGGCCCTACGGCTGTTCCAGTTGTAGCAAGTCTTATTTTGTACAATCCAGTTCTGGCCGTTATAAATAAAGTTGACCCATCTTCTCCCCAAGCACAATTGGCAGGAATTTCTGGAAGAAGTATTCTACCCAATAATTTACCTTTTTCTAATTTTTCTGATGGTGCGAATACCCATATTCCACCAGGACCTGTTGAATATACTCTTCCGTCTGTATCTATTTTGATTCCATCTGCTGTTCCTTCTTCGCCTGTATCTAAATCAGCAAACTGCTTTACTCCTTTTGGTCGACCTTCGGAGTCAAGTGAGTACACATTGATAAATTTATTCATTGAATCAGTTACATAAAGACGTTTTTCGTCTGGAGAGAAAGCTATACCATTAGGAGCTTCTAGATTGTCTATTAATAACTCTAATTCTTCGCCATTAGTTTTAACTCTATACACTCCACTAAAAGGTAACTCTTTCCCCTGTTTCATTTGCGGTAAACCATATGGAGGATCAGTAAAATACACATATCCATCCGATTTAACAACGACATCATTAGGGCTGTTTAGTCTTTTTTCACGATATCTTGTTGCAATGGGAAGTGTTTCTCCAGTCAAGGTTGTTATTGAAACTCTTCTCGTACTGTGCTCGCAAGCAATTAAATTCCCATCCAAATCTAATGTTAATCCGTTTGAATTCCCACTAGGATACCTAAATGTAGATATATTTGGGCCTTCTTCTGATACAGAGTGATATGCAATTCTATTATTTGGTATGTCAGAAAATAGGAGACCTTTATCTTTCCAAAGTGGTCCTTCTACAAAAGCAAATCCTGTTGCAATATATTCGACAATCGAATCTTTATTTAGAATTTCTTTAAAGTCACCTTGTTTTATATCAAACCCTTCTATAGTGGTCATATTATCTCCTAATATTAAATATTATCTTACATGCTTGTCGGGTCGATAGTTTCAAAAAACTCTATATAATCATGTTCGACAAGGGGCCGATATTTTTTTCCAGCCTCTATAGCTTCAGCTGGGATATCGTTACCAGATCTTCCTGGAGACATAATTTTATCATCTGTCCACTCTAATATGACAATATATTGTTCTCCGGGTAATGTTTTTTCATTAAATGATACAGTGAAATCACTTCGTTGACCGGCATCTTTATATATTTTAGCTTGTTTATATACTAATTCTGCTACTTTTTTGGCTGCACCGCGCTCTCTAGTTATTTCAAATGTTCTTCGTATTTTGTACATCATAACTCCTTTGTTTATTAATAATATTTTGATAAATATTCGTTGACTGTTTTTAATGTTGGCATTGCGCTAGTATCGCCTTTACTTGTACACGTAAGGGAGCCACATATATTGCCAATTTTTAGTGCTTTTTCAAAAATGTACTTTTTGTCCTCTTGGTTTAATTGAAGTATTTCTTTAATATGTTTTTTGCTAGTTAATATACTGTGTATGAACCCAGACATAAATGCATCGCCTGCCCCGATAGGATCTATAGCGTTGACTGGAATATTTTCTATAGTCAAAAGATTGGATCCGTCATATAAAATTGTTGGGTCTGAGTCGTTCGTTAAAATAATTACGTTATTTGAATAAAAAAATTTTACATATTCTTTTGGGGATAACCCTTTGTTCCATATTCTTTCTGCTTCATCATATCCTAGTTTGAATATTGTTGAAGATGGCCGGATTTGGTCTATGGTTTTCCTAGCTTCTTTTGGAGACCATAATTGTTCTCTATAATTGACATCAAAACTTATTGGTATGTTTAACTCATTACATCTTTCAATTGTTTTGAATATAGTGTCGTAACACGATTTGCCAAGAGCAGGAGTTATTCCTGTCAAGTGCACTAGATTTGCATCATTTATGTGTGGGCTAACAAGGTCATAAGTAATTTTACTGGCAGCACTTCCCTTCCTATCGTATTCTTTTTTGTGAACATTATTATCATAATGATTAAGGTACGAAACTCCTGTTTTTTCGCCTTGGTACTTATCGGCTATCATTTCTATTTTTGAGGATATTGAATCCGCTATGAGAGTTCCTTCTTTGTCATTTCCTAGCCGACTTATCCATATAGTTTGTAAATCGTCATTTGATAGACGATTTAAATTAATCGCAACATTAGATTCAGCTCCTGCGATATCAGATATGTGCGACCCGTTTTTGTTATAAGGTCCTATGTATTCAGCGTTGTACTGAATCATAGTTTCCCCGAATGTAACAAATTTAATCAAAAACAAACCTCATGTTTAGGGTATAGCCTTTTTCATTCTTTCAGCTCCTTCAGATAACCATGGTGTCCATGGGAAAGATAAGAATCTGGCGCCTACAGAAGCAAAATGGGCTATATTTTTTTCAGATACAATTGTTCCCGCCGTCTTACCCTTAGAAATTATTTTTTTAATGCTCTCATCGACAATCTTTATAACTTCAGGAGATCCAGCGCCTCCTAATAACCCCATAGATTGTGCCAAGTCTCCAGGTGCTACATAAAATACGTCTATATTGTCTACTTCTAAAATCTGATCTAAATTGTTTACAGCAACAATATCTTCTATAAGTATGATTATCATACTTTGATCATTTGCCTTGTTTAAGTAATTGTTTACTCCGATCCCTTGACGTCCTGTAGAGGATCCTCTCATTCCGATAGGATAGAACTTTGCCGCTTGGACTACATTTTGTGCCTCTTCTTTTGTGTTGACGTGGGGTACTGTAATTGTCATGGCGCCTAAGTCGAGAGTTCTATAGATCACACCGGGTTCATTTTGGTGAACCCTAACGATTGATGTCATTCCCCAAAGGTCACAAGCTCTTGTCAAATCAGGTATATTATTAAAATCAACAGGGCCATGTTCGCCCTCTAGCCAGATTCCTGGGTAATCTAATTGTCCAAAGTATTCGATGATATCTGAACTAAAAGGCCCCATGGGAATAGTGACAGTTTCCCCGTTTGCTAATGCTTTTTTTACCTTATTTTGTCTTATGTCTACCATGATTCTCCTTTAAATAAATATCAACTAATACCATTTTTCTTTATCAACTATATTCATAAGTGTGTCTCCATTAATGAAATTATTGATATTAGTTGATAAAACTCGATATCTCCGTTCATTGATATTTTCTACGCCATTTACGGCTATATGGGGGGTTAATATTACATTATCTAAATCCCATAATTTGTGATTTTCCGGTAAAGGTTCAATTTCATAAACATCCAATCCGCACCCTGCGATTATTTTCTGCTCTAAAGCTTCGCATAAGTCATCTAAAGAACAAACTTTTCCGCGTCCTACATTTATGAAATATGCTGAATTTTTCATTATATTAAATCGATCTGAATTAAATATACGATCCGTTTTAGGGGTATGAGGAGCTGTATTGATAACAAAATCAGCTTTCCCTATATAAGTATCTAGACTTTCTGGGGGATAAACCTCAAAAGTTGCTTCTTCGTGTTCAGGTCTAGGGTCGATTCCTATGACCTTCATTCCAAAAGCAGAACATAATCGGGCTGTTTCATATCCTATTCCGCCCACACCATTTATTAAAACAGTTGATTCACTTAAGTCAACGTAAGGACTTTGCCTAGCCTGTTTGTCCCATATCTTTTTTTCACGGTTTCTTTCATACCATGGCAGCCCTCTTGATAACGACAATATGTACATCATGATGTGATTTGCAATATGATCTGAGTAAATACCTCTTGGGTTTGTCATAATTAGAGGATGGTTAACTAATTCATCGTAATAATAACCTTCAAATGGGCCAGCATCGGGGTTATGCAGCCATTTTATTTTCTCAGCTACCTTAAGAGCTTCTGGAGTAATCCATCCCATAGCTGCATCAGCGTCTTTGATAGATTCTAATACCTCATCATCATTTCGGGGTGTCTCAACTAGTAAATCGGGAAAAGAATCAGAGACTTGTTTTGAAAACTGAGATATTAATTCTTGTGTGTATGCATTGTAAGGTGGCAGAAAAACAAATTTGATCATATTTATACCTATTGTGGATTCATATTTAAATATTGGATATCATTATATAATCTTTGAGTGTTTTATTGATTGAGTTCGTGTAGGATTACTGATTTTGCAGAAAATTAAGAAGATTTTCTTTTATATATTAGGCATGTTTTTCGTTGGACTAGGAATTGCCGGATATATTCTTCCAGGTCTGCCTGGAACAGTATTTCTTATTCTTGCTGCAGTATGTTTTGTAAGGTCAAGCGATAAAATGTATAAGTGGGTTACAGAACATAAGTTATTCGGGGCGCCGGTTAAAAGTTTTTTAGAAACAGGTGGTATTCCTTATAAAATAAAGATAATAGCTGTGGCCTCTATTATTATATTTAGCTCTATATCCCTATTAGCTCCTTACAGTTTGTTACTTTTTAAAATTCCAGTTGGGGTATTAGCTATTATTGGAATTATGTATATTTTAACTAGGCCAACTACTTAATTTAAGATGATTTAATTTGCGGATCTAAGGCACCTCGTTCTAGTGCAGCGCTAATAGCTTTAATTAATTTTTTTGCTGATGGAGCATCAAGTTCAACAGCAACTCTTGAGCCTACACCAATCTCAGGATTTACAAAATCGAGATTGATACCATATTCCCAAGGAGCATTGAATGGATGGTCGTAAGTAACATTTACATTCTTTAATTTAAACCACCCAGATTGCCCTTTAGCACTTCCTTCAAGGTTTGTTGTTTCGCATATCATCGTACACATGAGGCACCTCTATTTCATGAAATTATTAAAGATTCGTTCTCAAGAAAGTAAATATTTTTTCCCAAGCATCAATAGCTGAACTTTGATGATAAAGAGGCCTGTCGTAATAAAGAAATCCATGGCCAGCTTCAGCGTATCGATGGAATTCATATTTTTTTCCAAATTCTTTTAATTCTGATTCGTGTTGATCTACTTGTTCAGGTGTGGGGCTTTGGTCTAAGTTTCCAAATAATCCTAGCATGGGAACATTTAAATCATTTGTAAATGCATTCGGTGACACAGGTTGTTTTTCAGTTAATTGTGATTTATCCATTATGACGTTCCCACCCCAACATTCGACAACAGCATTAAAGATGTTTAATTGACAACCTGCTAAGAAGGCTTGTCGGCCACCTGAGCATGTTCCAAAAATGCCAACTTTTTTATTTGAATTAGGCAAAGATAAAACGTATTCTGCAGCAGCTTGAGCATCTCCCATAGCTTGCTTGTCTGATATTCCTCCATTAGCTCGTACAGATGCGGCAACGTCTTCAGGGGTACCTTTTGCTTCACGAGAATATAAATCAGGACTGATTGCAAGATATCCATGATGAGCGAATTTCCGTGTAAATTCGCGGTATAATTCATCCCATCCAGGAAGATGGTGCATTAATACGATCGCAGGAAAAGGGCCAGCCCCTTCGGGTCTTGCAAAATATGCGTTAATTGATTCTTCATTATGACCTTTTATTGTTATGGTTCCAGCTATCATTCCTTCAAATTGGTCTGTGGTATACATCGGGTCTCCTTTTGTATAGGTAAATTATTCGCCTTCCATGGCTCTCAACACTTTCTCTCCTTCTGATTTCCAGAATGTATAAAGTATTAGTATGTCTGTGCCCAATGAGAAATGCCTAACTCCCATATCTAGATATTCTTTCATCTCATCAGCAGATTTTATTTCTGCACGAGTAGGGATTCCCATTTTCATAGATAATTCAAAAGTCTTCTTTTTGGCAGCTTTTACTTCTGGAGCATCCATTTGTTTAGGTTTTCCTATTCCCATCGAAAAATCTGAGCCACCCCACTGAGTCATCTCAACCCCAGGTTCTGATAATATTTCCTCTAAATTATCCACAGCTCCTTTTTTTTCTATCATAAAAGCAAGAACTGTGTCTGCAACGTTGTCTACATATTCTTGAGAGCCGCCATAGCCCATAAATGAATTTCTTCTTGTTGCTACTCCGTACATTCCTTTATGGTCTGGATGGTCTGGCCTTGCGGCTATTATGCAATCTCTAACTTCTTGTATATTCCTAACATCTGTAAATAGAATGCTTTCAAAACCTGCACCGATACCTCTTTGAGCCAAAAATGGCATTAAACTTTGGTCAATTTTCAACATAGTTCCAAGCTTGTGTAGCTCTGCTGCTCTACACATGTTGTCTAAATCATGTAAGTCGGAAGGGCCATATTCCGCTACAAACTCTACATAATCATATATTCCAGTGTGTCCTAAAGCTTCAATTTGAGAAGGCCATACGCTATGTACGTGAGTACTTAATGTGGGTTTACCTTCTTGAAGTTTTTTCCTTAGTGTATTTTCTTTAACCATGTCTCCTCCAATATTTAATTTCATATCTTGTAAATGAATATTAAATTAATATTAATGTTTAGTCCAAAATAATCTTAGAATGAATAATAATTAGATAGATTATAATGGGTTTCATAATGTAAGTGAGTTTAAGTTAATAATGGTAAAATTTTTAGGCGTTCCTATTCAATTTACGATTGTATTTGTATTGTCGTTACTCTTATTCGTATATTTGCTAGCTGCATCAGCTAGTGAACGAGTAGAAAATAGAAATATTAGAGATATTAATAATACTGAAACTTATGCTTGGGAAGATGCTTCATTATGGATATGCCCATTACATTGAAAAATTTATTTATTTTATATAGGACATTCTTTGCAGAATCACGATTTTAAACGATTATATCCATGGTTGATTGTTGGCATTGTTGCCATGATGCAAATTTTAGTAAGTACCCGGGTACTTTGCATTGGAGTCTTTATCGAACCTTGGGAAACTCAATTTTCTTGGAGTAAAGGGGACATTAGTTTAGGGTATGCTTTTAGTTTGTTGACTGCGGCATTAACAGCGCCTTTTTCAGGGTATATCGGTGACCGTTTTGGGGCTAGGCGCTCAGGGTTTATAGGAATAAGCATATTTTTGGGTGCTATGCTCTCGATGAGTTTTATTACAGAGTTATGGCATTATTGGATTGTATTTGGATTATTTTTGGGGATTGCCCAGTCAATTATTTTGGTTCCATTAGTACCTGCTTCTATGACATGGTTTAGAAGAAGATTAGGAGTTGCAATGGGGGTTGTTTTTGCATCTTGGGGAATTGGGCCAGCCTTTATAACTCCACTACTTGCATTTGGGTTAGAAAATTTTGGATGGAGAACAACATTTTTTTTGTTGGCTATAGTGTCATCATTTATTATGTTTACATTATTGGTTTTATTTAGAAATAGACCTTCTGATATAAATATGGATGCGTATGGGACTCTTCCGACAGATGAACCAATTATCGGCAGAACTCCTCCGGCAATATTGTTGAAAGAATTCAATTCTTATATGAGAAAAACTCGTGCATATTGGAATTTGAGTTCAATTCACTTTTTAGGATGTGTTGGACATTCCATGATTATTGTGTGGATCATACCAATTGCGATGGAGAGAGGCTTTACATTATTAGAGGCCTCTTTTATATATACTCTCATGTCTACTATTAGTATAGGAACTAGGTTTTTAGCTCCCGTTATGTGTGAAAAATACGGAATCAGAATTTCTTTGTCGTCGTTTTTTATTTTACAAGGGTTGCCAATTTTAGTACTCGCTTATACTGAAACCTCTTTTATGTTTATATTAATGTCGATCATATTTGGAATTGGTTGGGGAGGAGAATCGGGAGGGTTTCCAATATTCAATAGGAAATATTTTGGTCAAGCACCAATGGGGTCTCCTCATGGTATCCAATTACTCGGAGCCGGTATAGGTATGGCTTTAGGTGGTTGGATTGGGGGTCCAATTTATGATATTTTTGGTTCTTATACATGGGCATTGGTGATTTCTGCCTTAGCAAGTGTTGGTGGAGCGGTAAGTATTATGATTTTAGAGAATCCTTCAAATTTATTAATACCTGATTGGATAAAGAAAGAAAAAAAATATAGTGAATCACTTGCGATTGAGGAATCTTGATATGAATAATTTTAATGACATTGTTAATATGTCCGCTACAGAATTGGTTATACAAATCAAATCAAAAACGATCTCCGCGTTAGAAGTTATGAAAGCTCACCTTGCCCAAATTGAAGCAATAAATCCTAAAGTGAATGCTATTGTTACATTAGATGAGGAACTTGCACTTAAGGGAGCTGAATTAGCAGATAAATCTATTGCTAAAGGAAATAATTTAGGAATACTTCATGGATTGCCTATTGCACACAAGGACTTGGTTCCTACAAAAGGGATGAGAACGACATATGGTTCTCTGATACATAAAGATTATATACCTGATTTTAATTCGTTGATTGTTGATAGGACGCAGCATGCAGGTGCGATTACAATTGGTAAAACAAATACTCCAGAATTTGGAGCAGGGTCTCAAACTTTTAATGAAGTTTTTGGTAAAACCTTAAACCCATATGATTTAAGTAAAACTTGTGGTGGGAGTAGTGGAGGAGCGGCTGTATCATTGGCATCCAGAATGCTTCCAATAGCTGATGGTAGCGATACGGGAGGATCTTTAAGGAATCCTGCTAATTATTGTAATGTTGTTGGATTTAGGCCTTCTCCAGGAAGAGTGCCTTCGTATCCGAATAAAGTTGGTTGGAGCCCGACATCTGTGCAAGGACCTATGGCTAGAAATGTATCTGATTGTGCTTTATTACTTGCAGCTATGTCTGGACCAGATCCTAGAGTTCCTATTTCGTTAACAGATGATGGAGGACTCTTTTTGAAATCACTCGATAGAGACTTTAAAAATATTAATATTGCTTGGAGTCCAACATTAGGAGGACTACCTGTCGAAGATGACACACTAAAAACCCTTAATTCTCAATTACATGTTTTTGAAGAAATTGGTTGCAATATAACAGAAGAAGATCCTGATTTTGCTGACGCAAATGAAGTTTTTTTAAGATGGAGAGGCTGGGAAAGAGTAATAAATCAAGGAGATTTGTTAGAAAAGCATAGAGGTACCTTAAAAGATTCTATGATTTGGGATATAGAACAAGGTTTAAAATTGTCGGCATCTGATGTTGCATGGGCAGAGACAAAAAGAGTAGAGATTTTTAGAAGAATGGAAAAGTTCATGCAAAAATATGATTTTTTGATTTGTCCTGTTAGCCAATGTCCTCCGTTTGATATAAATCAGCCTTGGGTTGAAGAAATCAATGGGGTTGAAATGAATAACTACATTGATTGGATGAGATCATGTTATTACATAACTGTTACTGGACATCCAGCTATTTCTGTTCCTTGTGGATTTACAGAGCGAGGACTTCCCGTTGGGATACAAATTGTTGGAAGATATAGAGATGATTTTGGGGTTTTGCAATTAGCTAAAGCATTTGAGTCAGCCACAGAATTTTGGAAAATTATGCCAGATGTATGCAAATAAGTTTTAGGAGTTTCAATGAAGATAACAAATATAAAAATCGAACTTTTTAATTGGGAGAAAGATGCTTGGATAACAGGTGTTGGGACGACTTTTGGAGGAACTAAAAAGTTGGGAGTTGTGTCTGTTGAGACGGATGAAGGTGTTACAGGTAACGCTTTTTTGGGGAGTGCTCTAGTTGGAGCAGATCATTTTGGTCCAGCTTTAATTGAATTTGCAAAACCTATGTTAATTGGTCGTAACCCCCAGGATATAGGTGCCATATGGTGGGATTTATGGAAAAAGAATCGATCTATTTCAACTAATGCTATTGGGGCTATTGATATTTGTTTATGGGATATCAACGGAAAGATTGCTAATCAACCAATTCATAGATTATTGGGTACTTGTAAAGAAAAAGTCCCCGTCTATTCGAGTACTGCTTATCACAAGACTAAGGAAGAATATGTTGAAGAAGCCCTTAAATTTAAAGAAATGGGATGGACTGCCCATAAAATACATCCACATGGTGTTCCTTCTTCTGATATAGAAATATCGCAGGCTGTAAGAAATGCTGTGGGGGATGATATTAAATTAATGTTAGATTCGATGTGGGCTTATCAATATGAAGATGCTCTTCGTGTTGGAAGGGCGATCGAGGAATTAAATTTTTATTGGTACGAAGATCCTTTAGTTGAGGAAGATATATATAATTATGTTAAATTAAAACAAAAATTGGATATCCCCGTTATGTCTACAGAATATGCTCCAGGTCGATATTATGGGATGACTCAGTGGATCACTCAATATGCCACTGACATTCTTAGAGGAGATGTAGCTGCTACTGGAGGAATAACTCCTATGATTAGGCTTTGCCACTTAGCAGAAGGTTTCAACATGAAATGTGAGGTTCACCATGGAGGTAATTCACTTAATAATGTTGCTAATTTACATGTGATTATGGCTGTACCTAATTGTGAATTTTTTGAATTTTTCCCATGCACAGGTGGTAATGAATATGGATTGGTGGAAGATATCCAATATGATGCTGGATATGTTCATGCTCCAACTAATCCGGGTTTAGGCTATGAAATAGATTGGGATCTTGTTAATAAAGAACATGCCGGTACTCTTGAGTAATTAAGGGATTGACCAATTTTTAGAATACCTAGGATTCAAACTTTAGACTCTTTTGCACATCGTAATTATCGATTTATATGGAGTGCAAGTTTTTGTGCTAATACTGCTCAGTGGCTACAGCTTTTAACTTTAGGTTGGATTGTAAAGGAACTTACTGAAGGATCAGCAAATTCAGCATTTCTAATTATAGGAGTAGGGGGAGCTATTGCATTACCCGGTATTTTTGTTGGTCCTCTTGGAGGTGTTATTGGGGATAGATTAAATCGACGTCATGTAGTTATGTTTTTGGCTTCAATTATGGCTTTTAGTGCATTTTCGTTTGCATGGGTATATAAACTTGGATATGCAAATATATGGTTTGTATATGGCTATGCTTTTTTAACTGGAATTTATGAGTCTACGAGTATGCCTATAAGGCAAGCATTGGTTTCCAATGCTGTCCCTCAGAAATACTTGAGCAATGCTTTTACTACTAATGTATTAACTATTCCTGGAACTAGAATGTTAGGGCCATTTGTTGGCGGAATATTAGCTTCCCAGACTGGTTTTTTTTGGAATTTAAATTTGGAAGCTATCCTTTATTTGTTGGTTGTTATTTTTATTATTCCAATGGCCACGCCATTTGCTGCTAAAGATTCAGAAGACAGGGATTTTAAAGTTAGTAGATTGTTGGGAGATTTTATTGATGGTTTTAAATATTTATTTAATCAACAAAGAGTGTTGTTTAAAATAATGCTGTTGTCTTTTACTCCAAATGTGTTTTGTTTTCCGATGCTTTTTTTGCTACCTCTATTCACGGCAGAAATTCTAAAAGAAGGCGCAGATTTTGGAGGGTATTTATTAGCCTCTAACGGTTTAGGAGGGCTGATTGCTATTTTTTTGTTTTCTGCTTTTGGGTTCCCAAATAAAAGAGGCTTGATATGTATATTGTCTGCATTATTTGCAGGTATTTTAACTTTGTCTTTGGGTCAAGTTACATGGATGCCTATCTCATTTTTAATAGTAGGATTATTCGGAGCGTGCATTTCGACATTCAGAACATCTAACGGTGTTATGACCCAGACACTTGTAAAAGATGAATATAGGGTAAGAGTTCTTAGTTTTTATAGATTTATCATGAGCTTTATTGTGATATCCAGTTTTATCATAGGAATATTAACTGATCTTACTTCTTTAGAAGTAGTGTTATTTGGGATGGGGATGTTAGCTATTATTATTTCTAGTGGATTTTTGTTTTTTTCTTCTAGCGTAAGAAATCAGCCATAGATTATTTAGGGGTATTTGCTAAATATCCAATATGACACAGGGTATGTTCATATCATAACTAGACCTTGGTTGAGATATGAGATAGATTGGGATTTGATTAATAAAAAAACATGCTGATATTGTCGCAATTAAAGGATTAGTCAATTTTCAAAATACCTAGGATTCAAACTTTAGATTCTTTTGCTTATCGCAATTATAGATTCATGTGGAGTGCAACTTTTTGCGCTAATACTGCTCAATGGCTACAGCTTTTAACTTTGGGTTGGCTTGTAAAAGAGTTTACAGAAGGTTCAGGGAATTCTGCATTATTAATTGTAGGAGTTGTAGGAGTTGTGTCTCTTCCTGGAATATTTGTTGCTCCACTTGGAGGTGTTATAGGAGATAGACTAAATCGCAGACATGTAGTTATGGTTTTAGCATCAGTGATGAGTTTGAGTGCACTTTCTTTTGCTTGGGTATATGAATTGGGCTATATGACTATATGGCACGTATATGCATATGCGTTTTTGGCTGGCACTTGCGAATCTATTGCAATGCCTGTCAGACAAGCTTTGATTTCAAATACCGTCCCTCGTGAATATTTAAGTAATGCGTTTACGACAGTCAATCTAACTTTTCCTATGACTAGGATGGTTGGCCCATTTGTAGGAGGTATATTAGCTTCAAGTGTCGGTTTTTTTTGGAATTTAAATTTAGAAGCTTTTTTATATATGTCATTACTTATACTCACAACTTTAATGGCAACACCTTTTACAAATCCTAAAGCTAAAGATTATATGTATAGCAATTTTAATGTTAAAGTTTTTTTTGCTGATCTGGTTGCTGGATTTAAATATTTATTTAATCAACAAAGAGCTCTATTTAAAGTTATGATATTATCCTTAATTCCAAATGTTATTACCTTTCCCTTATTGTTTTTATTGCCCGTGTATACTGCAGAGATTTTGAAAGAGGGTCCCGATTGGGGAGGATATTTGTTATCGGTTAATGGTTTTGGTGGTATGGTTTCGATATTAGTGTTTTCTGCTTTTGGGTTTCCTGATAAAAGAGGACTTATGTGTATCTTATCTGCTTTGGTAACAGGTGTATTGACGTTACTTTTTGGATTAGTTAATTGGATTCCTCTAGCATTTTTGTTAATAGTTTTTTTCGGAACAGCTGTCTCAATATTTAGAACAACTAATGGTGTTTTAATCCAGACTCTTGTAGATGATAGGTACAGAGTAAGGACACATAGTTTCTATAGATTTATCATGAGCTTTGTTGTTGTATCTAGTTTTATTATTGGAAGACTTATTGATATGACTTCTTTACAATTGGTTATTGTGGGTATGGGAATACTATCCATCATAATGTCTGTTGGTTATTTAATTTTTGCATCAAGTGTAAGAAATCAGCCATAGATTATTCATCATCATATTTATGAAAATAAGATGATGAATAATAAGATGACAAATCATGAGCATGAGGCAATCGCATGCTTGGGTCCCAAGTATGAGGAGGTATAGGCCAAGATGCCACATAATGGCTATCACTCCAATCCATATATTTTTTGATCATCGTATTAACTCGATCTTTTTCAGCATTGGCTAAATTGTGTAATTCTGTTCTGTCTTCAGACATGTTATATAATTCCCATCCTGATCCAACTTCACTTACGAGCTTCCATTCGTTTTCACGCATTGCTCTATTCCCTTCATGTTCCCAAAACAAAGGTGAAGGCCTTTTCCATTCCTCATTTTCTAGGATATTCAAAAAGCTATGACCTTCTATAGGTGGTATAGGATTGTCATTAACTGTTTTTGGATATTTAGAATTGGATATTTCGTATATTGTTGCGGGTATGTCAGTTATATGAGTAGGTGTATGTACTATATCTGAAGTTTTGATCATTTTAGGCCAAGAAACTATAAATGGTGTTGAGATAGCACCTTCATGAGTATATCTCTTAAATAATCTAAAAGGAGAATTGCTTGCATTCGCCCATGCCAAATCATAGCTCATAAAAGTGCCCGCAGGTCCTGGATCGATACTGGGTATGTTGCCTACTTTTGTTGGCTTTCCGTCTTTCGTTGGTGCAGAGTAAGGAAATTTATCAGGGGCTCCACCATCTTCTGCTAGAAATTCTGCACATCCTCCATTATCGGATAAAAACATGATAACAGTATTTTCTTCAATGTTTAGAGATTTCAACTTAGTTAAAATTCGTCCGATTCCCTGGTCCATCCGATCGACCATTGCGGAATATACAGACATCCTAAGGTCTTCCCATTCTTTATTTTTTTCATTCTCCCATGCATCGGCAGAACGATCTCTGGGAGAAATATCCCATTTATTTTCAAGTATTTTTAGACCTTTTAACTCTTCGTGCCTATTTTTCCTTAGCTGATCCCATCCTTTTATGTAACTTCCCTTGTATTTTTCTATATCTTCTTCTAGTGCATGCAAAGGCCAGTGTGGGGCTGTATATGTAACGTGCAAGAAGAAAGGGGAATCTTTACTTGCTGCATCTTCAATCATAGAAACAGCATTTTCGCTTATGGCGTCGGTCATATAAAAGTTTTCATTATCGGGTTCGATGAATTTGTCATCTTCCATTAAAGCTTTTGGGTTGAAGTAATCAGCTGCTCCGGCAACAGTGCCATAAAATTTATCAAATCCTCTTTGCGTTGGAATAGGATGCTCTGGGTTACCGGCAGTTTCTTCCCAAGAATCTCTATCTAATAAGTTGTAACCCCCGCCGACATGCCATTTACCTGACATGTACGTACTGTATCCAGACTGTTTTAATACTTCGGGTATTGTTGCGCAGTTTTCATTTAGGTACCCTTGGTGTGAAGGTATTCCTAAATTACCAGTCATATGTCCGACACCTGTTTGATGCGGATGTAACCCTGTTAGCATTGCAGCTCGTGAAGGGCAACAACGTGCATAATTGTACATTTGAGAAAATCTTAATCCCTTATTCGCGAGAGAGTCTAAGTTTGGAGTAGTTATTTCTGAACCATAACATCCTATATCTGAATATCCCATGTCATCCGCTAAAATAAGTATAAAATTGGGTTTCTTTTCCATTATTTCCTCTTTTTTAGTTGTAAAATTTGCTAGATTGAAGTTTTTTAATGTTCTATGATTTGTGAATATGTATTCATGTAATTCACTGGCACTAAATTTATCTTGAGTTCTGTTATTCAGTCAACTTCCACTACTCTATCATATGCTCTAAGGGGCAAGCTGTTTTATGGTTGGTACCTATGTCTTCTTTTTGGAGTGATTTTATGGATCGGAACTAGTCCACTATTTCATGCTATGGGTATATGGGCAGTTGCTTTAGAAAGATCATTTGGCTGGTCACGATTTCAACTATCACTTGCTTTATCTTTTACACGAATAGAAGGGGGTCTTTTAGGTCCTATTGAAGGCTATTTAGTTGACAAATATGGTGTTCGAAGAATGGTTTTCATTGGATTGTTAACCACTGGATTGGGATGGGTTCTTTTTAGCCAAGTTAATAATCTTTTGACATTTTATTTTGCATATTTGGTTATTTCATTTGGTCAAGGTATTGGGGGATGGCTTGCATTGAATACATTAATAACCAATTGGTTTTCTAAGAACAGGTCTTTGGCAATAGGCTTTGCAAATTCATTTGCTAGAGTTGGCCCTATGGCAATTGTACCTATACTTGCTTGGTTAATTGATCCAGATGTTTCTGGTCGTCCTGGGTGGAGCATTACCGCTTTAGCATTAGGAATATTTGTCATAATTATGTCCTTTCCTTTGACTAGATTGATAAGGAATAAACCTGAGGAATATGGACTATTGCCATATGGGGATGCAGACAAAGACGGGAGACCTAAAAAGTCTGCTTATGAATCAATTAATTTTACTGTTCGTGAAGCTTTAAAGACTAGAGCTTTTTGGTTGATTAGTATAGGGCATGGATTAACTGCGATGGTTTTAGTAACTTTTATGCTTCACTTAGCACCAATGATGACTGATAAATCATATTCTCTCCAAACCGCGTCGTTTGTGGTGACTGCCTACACGGGAGTGACTATGACATTTCAGGTGATAGGAGGATACATAGGTGACAAAATGCGTAAAAATGTCGCACTCATGTTGTTTAGTATGTGTTTAGCAATTGCTGTTCTTGTATTAGTTTTAGGTCCAACATCGCTTTTTGTTGCTTATATATTTGCAGCTTTATTTGGTATTGGATTTGGAGGTAGGAATCCTTTAGCATCTTCTATTAGAGGAGATTATTTTGGAAGAGCTAATTTTGGGAAAATTATGGGAGTAGGGGCACTACCTATGAATTTTATGATGGTTATAGGTCCGTTATTTGCTGGATACATGAGAGATGTAACAGGGTCATATTCGGTAGGGTTTTTGGGATTGGCAGTTTGTGCTTTTGTGGGGTCAATATTTTTCTTGTTTGCAACTAGGCCACCTGACCCTATTCGTAAGAATGAATTCAGTGTTTAGGTTGTAGATACAGGGCTAAAACAAGAGGCAACTAATTCATAAGATTTTTTACGGCTTTCAAATGAATAGCAGTTTGACACAACGCCTATGTCACCTGTTTGATACTTTTCAGCCGCTTTAAGGATACCTTCTTTCACTTGATCTGGATTACCGTCAATCCAACTTTTAGTCTCATATTCCATATATGCTCGTGCACGATCGTCTAATGGCCATGCGGCAGCTTCTTCAGGAGGAAGGAATCCATTTGTAGATATTCCTAATCTCATAAATATCTTATTTAAGCTTCTTGATAATCCAATAAACTTTGCCTCTTCTTCAGTAGAGGCACACATTACTTGCAAGCTAACGTTTACTTGGGGTTCCTGTAAGTATTTTGAAGCTTTAAAGTTTGATCTATATAATTCAACGATTTGAGGACCATATTCTGAGGTGTTCCCAAAAAAATCTGCGAAACTAAAAGGTAGCCCTAATTCTGCTGAAAGCCTTGCGCTGTAGTCACTAGAACCCAAAAGCCATATTTCAGGGCTGGATTCTTTTATTCCGCCCGGATGTGCTTTTATTCCTGATAAAGGATTCGATTCTTCTAAATTATTCTCTAAGAATCCTGCTACATCTTTTATCATTTGAGGATAGTCGCTTCGTACATCCATGGTTGGTCTAGGATAAGTTAGGGCAGCTGCGGTCCGAGGGTCACTTCCTGGAGCTCTTCCTAGGCCAAGATCAATCCTATTAGGGTATAAGGAATCTAATATACTAAATTGTTCTGCTACTTTTAATGCTGAATAATGACTTAACATAACTCCGCCACTTCCAACTCGTATTTTTGTTGTTCTAGCTGCAATTTGCCCAATTAATATTTCAGGACTTGTTCCAGAAAAAGAACTAGAATTATGATGCTCGGATACCCAGTAACGTTCATATCCAATAGATTCAGCAAATACCGCTAATTCTATTGATTCTTCAAGAGCGTCCTTGGCTGTACCTCCTTTTCTTACGGGAGATTGATCAACAATACTTAATGTGATTTCGTTAATATTTGCCATATCTTTAGAAATAATATCAGATATTGAATAATGATAAACTCTCTTTGAGTTTTGTTTCAATATAAAGGAATTTTATGAAAATAGTAGATGTAACTATTTGCCCAGGATATGACGTTGCTAAAGAAGTAACAGGCTTAGCTTTAGAAAAAGGAGTTAAGATAGCTCCTCATGGATGCCAAGAGTTGCAGTTGCCCCTAGCGGCTGCTATTCCTCATGGGATATTTCTAGAATATTATCCTGTGGCGGTAGATCCTTTGAGAGCAGAAATGTTTTTGCCTAGAATGGCACCAGATAATGATGGTTATGTCACTGTGCCTGACCGACCAGGTGTTGGATTTGAACTGAATATGGATTTATTGAATAGATATAAAATAGGGTGATGTGAGCAGTTTAAGGGAAACAATAAAACATTTGAAGCAGATAATGATTATCTTAAATATTTTGCTAATTTTATGAAAGAATACCTTAATGCGCACACTTACCATATAGGCTCAGATTTACCATGATTTTAATTATTTACTAAATATAAGTGTAAATTAAAGATATAATTAAATAATAATCAAGGAGATAAACTATAAAATGAATCCGACAAAAGCTAATTTATTAAATTCAGCAACTCTTATTGTTATAGGTATATGGAGTTACTTGGATGTTACTTCTCCAACTGCTTTAATTCCAGTTATTTTTGGAATCATAATCTTGGGATGTGTATTTATATCTAATAAGAAACCTGAATTAAATAAAGTGGTTGCCCATATTGCTGTGGGGTTAACTTTAATTCTATTATTATCTCTCCTTGGAATGAGGCTACCTAAATCAATTGATACAGGTGGAGTTGGCCTTATACGAGTGTTAATTATGAGTGCAACGTGTGCTTTGGCTGTAATATTCTTTGTAAAGAGTTTTATTGATGCGAGGAGAAATTAATGGAAGGTAACCAGAAAGATAATTGGTATGACAAGATGTTTATTAAAGATATTGCGTCATATGCCGGAGCTATAGCTTTTGGGACTATGTTTGGATTAGCTATTTGTAGATTAATTTGACCATAAGCTCAAAATAATCTTATTTAAAAGGGTTAGATTTCTCTTTGAGGTTGTAGTTTTCTATAATTCCAGCTTTTATATTTGCAGATATTGTTTTACCTTCTTTCACTGGATAGGCTGAATCACTTTCTGATTGATCTTTACCGCTTTCATGCCAACTTGTACAAGGTTCTAGCCCGGCTGCGTAACATCTGCCGTACCAAGGATATCCAAATCCACCTCCAAAAAGCCTCCAGTATTGTAGATATTGAAATAAATCCTTTGGAAATTCGACTCCCCACGAAAGTTTTAATTCATCGTTAGTTACTGCGTACCAACCTTCTGTTAAATCTGTTAAATATGCCATGTCTAAGGACCTATCTGATTTACCTGGAATTATCCTAAGATCAGATTGAGATCCATTTTGCATGTCTACCATTGGCCATTTACCAGAAAATCCAGGTTTGAATTTTGATGATTTATCAACTTCTTGAGGACGGGTAATAATGTTACAGTCAGGAACTGTTAATGTGCAATTTTCAGCTAAAAATGATCCCCCAATAGCAATATGTTCTAACCAAACCACGTTTAGATCTTCTTCTGCGTAATTAGTTACTTC
>CETM01081232.1_pt1 | contig 46336 bp, 39 predicted proteins | sample 361451 | NCBI WGS metagenome assembly CETM01 (sample SAMEA2622690, study PRJEB7988) | marine metagenome | isolation source: saline water (ENVO:00002010), including
ACTTGGGCATCAGTCGGATCATGTGCGCAGGTTGGAAAAAATTGTCACATTTCTGGTGGTGCTGGCATCGGCGGTGTCTTAGAACCAATGCAGGCAAATCCAACTATCGTGGAAGACAATTGTTTTTTAGGTGCTAGAGCTGAAATAGCAGAGGGTGTTGTTGTTGGAAAAGGATCCGTATTATCAATGGGTGTTTATATCGGTGCATCTACAAGAATAGTGGATCGTGCTAGTGGAGAGATTCATTATGGAAAAGTTCCTGCTTATTCAGTTGTTGTTCCTGGTTCAATGCCAAGTAAAAATAATCCCAAAAAAGGACCGTCTTTATATTGTGTTGTAATTGTAAAAAAAGTAGATGAGAAAACACGAAGTAAAACTTCTATAAACGATTTATTAAGAGATTAAAAATCATGCAAATAAGTGAATTAAAATTAGCTAAAGATTTAATTCGCAAACCCAGTATTACGCCAAAAGATGCTGGGGCGATAAATTTATTAGCTAAAAATTTAAGATCAATTGGTTTTAATTGTAAAATAATTAATTTTAAGAATGTAAAGAATTTATATGCAAAACTTGGAAAATCTTCTCCAAATTTTTGCTATGCGGGACATACTGATGTAGTTCCTCCAGGAAATATAAAAAACTGGACTACTAATCCATTTAAACCGATTGTAAAAAATAATAAATTAATTGGTCGTGGTGCTAATGATATGAAATCCTCAATCGCATGTTTTGTTGCTGCTGTAAGTAGATTTAAAAATCAAAATAAAAATTTTAAAGGATCAATTAGTTTATTAATTACTGGCGATGAAGAAGGAATAGCGGTAAATGGAACAAAAAGAGTAGTTAGATATTTAAAAAGAAAAAGGGAAAAAATTGATTTTTGTATAGTGGGTGAACCTACTAATCCAAATAAACTTGGTGAGATGATAAAAATTGGAAGAAGAGGAAGTTTGACTGGTAGACTTACCATAATAGGTTCGCAGGGCCATGTCGCCTATCCACATAGAGCGAATAATCCCTCAAATACTATAATTAAAATTTTAAAAAAAATTAAAGATTTAAAACTAGATAGAGGAACAAAAAATTTCCAACCTTCTAATTTAGAGGTTACAAAAATTAATATTGATAATCATGCAGATAACGTAATTCCTGGGTCTGCAGAGGCAGTATTTAATATACGTTTTAACGATAAACACTCATCTAGTTCCTTAAGAAGAAAGCTAAATAAAATATTTAAAGCTGTCACTAAAGCTAACAAATCTAAATTCAGTGTAAATTATGAGGTTTCAGGTGAATCATTTTTAACAAAGCCCAATAAAACAACATTTATGATCCAAGATACAATCAAAAAAATCACTGGTATAAAACCAAAATTGTCTACTTCTGGTGGAACATCGGACGCAAGATTTATACGTAATATTGCTCCTTGTTTAGAATTTGGTTTAGTTGGAAAAACAATGCATAAAATAGATGAGAGTGTATCTGTTTCTGATTTAAAAAAATTATCTAAAATATATGAAAATATTTTGGTAAGTTATTTTAAGTGAAAACAGGAATTATAACCACTGACTCCTATTTAAATCACCAAACCGGTCAAGGTCATCCTGAAAGGGCCGATAGAATTTCGGTAATATTAGAAAACTTAAAAAAAAATAAAAAATTAGTTTGGAAAAAACCATTAAATTTTGACAGAAAATATTTAAAAATTGCACATGAATCTGATTATATTGATGAAGTTGAAAGTTCTTTCCCAAAGAAGGGCTTATATTTTTTAGATGGCGATACCATAGTTTCTCCGGGCAGTAAGAAAGCCTCTTCGGATGCAGTTGCATCAATAATAACTGCAATTGATAGTGTGCAGAACAAAGAGTTTAAAAATGTTTTCTGTCCTGTAAGACCACCGGGACATCATGCTGAAAAAGATAAAGCTATGGGTTTTTGTATATATAATAATGTTGCAGTTGGAGCTCACTATCTTATAGAAAAATACAAACTAAATAGAATCGCTATAATAGATTTTGATGTTCATCATGGAAACGGAACTCAAAATATTTTTTATGAAAATGAAAAAGTTTTATATATATCAACACATCAATATCCTTTTTACCCAGGGACAGGTGCGCATAATGAAAAAGGCAAATACAATAATATTTTAAATATTCCCTTGCCAGCTGGTACAAACTCAGAAGAATATATGAATGCATATGATCATGCTTTAAAAAAACTAAAAGAATTTAAACCAGAATTTTTATTATTTTCGGCAGGCTTTGATGCACATAAAGATGATCCGCTTGCACAATTTAGGTTAAAATCTAAAGATTTTTATAATATTACAAAAAGAACTCTTCAGATCGCAAACAAAAATATTAACAATAAAGTTGTTTCAATTTTGGAGGGTGGTTATGATTTAAATGCTTTAAAAGAAAGTTCTGAATACCACTTAAATGCTTTGTTGGAAAATTAAAAGAAATTTAAGTACCACTTAGTATCTTACTTTTACTAAATAAAGTCCGCATGAGGGAGCTGGGGGTGCACACATTGACCTTTTCTTCGATAGAAATGCTTTTTTAAAATCTTTTAAATTCCATTTTCCCTCTCCCAAATACTTAAGTGAACCAACCATTGATCTTACTTGCTGTTGTAAAAAAGACTTTGATTGAAAAGTAAATACTATTTTATTTTTATTTTTTTTAATTAAGGGTTTTTTTAAAGTTTTTATGGGTGATTTTGCCTGACAGTTAGAGGATCTAAATGTTGAAAAATTATGTGTTCCTTTTAAAATTCTAGCACCTTTCTTCATTAATTTTATATCTAGTTTTTTTTTAATGTGCCAAGCTTTATTTTTGTCAATAGCAAGTGACGATTGTCGATTGATGATGAAATACTTGTAAATTCTCTCTTTTGCACTATGTCTTGCATGAAAATTATTTGATCTTTTCTTGATATTTAAAACAGATACAGGGTATTTTTTTAAAAAAAAATTAACCGATTTTATGAATATACCTGTATCGTTAATCTTATTTCTTGTTTTAAAATGTGCTGATTGTTCACTAGCATGGACACCCGAGTCAGTTCTGCCTGAGCCAATTATTCTTATATTTTCTTTTAAATATTTTGTTATCGCTTTTTCTAAAACTTCTTGAATTGAGAGGCCATTTCTTTGAAATTGCCAACCAACAAAATTTGTACCAAGATATTCAACCTTAATTTGATATGTAAAAATCACCCTATTTTTTCCCCTTGAGGGATTTTATTGCCAATTAAAAATTGATCAATCAGTTGTCTACTTTTTCCTTCTTTTTGTATCTCAACAATTTTTATAGATTTATCCTTACAAGCAATTGTTAAATTATCATCTAATATTGATCCCTCCAGACCGCTCCCGCTTGATTCTTTAGCTTTCCAAACTTTATATCTTTCATTTTTATATTTAAACCATGCACCTGGATTTGGATTTAATCCATTTATTTTAGCAATTATTTCTTTGGCATTTTTATCCCATTTTATTTCTGCCTCTTTTTTTGTTATTTTTTTAGCATATGAAGCTTCTTTGTGATTTTGTTCAGTAAAGACAGCTTGATTTGTTTCTATTTTTTTAATTGCATTCATCAAAGATTTTGCGCCTAACTGGGAGAGTAGTTTTGATAATATTAAAGTGTCTATGTTTTCATTTAAATTAATTTTATCTTGATGCATTACAGGTCCTGCATCAAGTTTTTCAACAATTTTCATTATACTTACACCAGTTTCTTTGTCTAAATTCATTAAAGATCTTTGTATAGGAGCTGCGCCTCTCCACTTGGGTAATAATGAAGCGTGAATGTTAATAAATCCAAATTTAGGAATTTCCAAAAATCTTTTGGGTATAATTTGACCATACGCAACTACCACTGCAATATCAGGTTTTAATAATGTAAAAAATTTATATTCCTCGTCACTATCTAAAGTTTTGGGTGTTCTTAAATTTAAAGAAAATTTTTTTGCTATAACTCCAATTTTAGACTCAACTAGTTTTTGACCTCGGTTTGCTTTACTTGCTGGTTGGGTATAGACAGCTAAAATTTTATTATTAGAATTTTTTAAAGATTCCAATGCTGGGACTGCAAACTCAGGGGTTCCCATAAAAACAATTTTTTGTGACATTAAATTTTTGAAATTAAACTACTATTCTTTCTAAATCTTTTTTATTTTTAGATAACTTTTTAATTATAATATCTTTTTTAAGTTTAGATAAATAATCAATAAACAAAACCCCATTTAAGTGATCAATTTCATGTTGAATACATGTTGCCAACAATCCTTCAGCTTTAATTTGCTTTTCATTTCCATTAAAGTCTAAATATTTTACATTACATTTGTCTGGTCTCTCAATATTTGCGAATTGATTTGGTATAGACAAGCATCCCTCTTCATAGGTTGCGTTTGTTTTTGATTTCCATGTAATTTCAGGATTAACAAAATATAGTGGTTCCTTTTTATCTGGATCTTTTGAAACATCCATTACAACAACTCTTTTAGGTACACCAATTTGAATTGCCGCCAAACCAATTCCAGGTGCACTATACATTGTTGCAAGCATATCGCTCATTAGTTTTTGAACATCCCTATCTACTTTGTCAACCATGATCGATACTTTTCTTAATGCTTGATCGGGGACAGTTAATATTCTTCTGATCGTCATAAGGTCTTTATATATGAATCAAACTCTCAAAGGTAGTGTCAGATTTAAAATTTGATTTCTTACTTTTTTAATGCTTGCTTTGTTCAGTACATTTACTATGAAGTATAATGTTTCCGGATCTAAATTTCTGATATCGTCACTACCAATAATTTCTACTAATTTAAGCATTAAAAGACCTATCTCATTATTTTCTACTAAAGAGCTTATGTTGGAAGGAACAGTTAGATCTTTTGAAAATTCCTTTAAATCTAACTCTTTTGGTATGTCTATTCCATCAAAGTAAAGTGTTTCTAATAAAATCACATCCTTGATTGAAAAGAAATATTTCTTATTCCTTTTAATTTTTTTATATACACTTAAAAAATCTTTCTCAATTTTTTGTTCGTTTATATTTTCATCGGTAAAAATTCTAATTGCTTTTGATCTGTGCAAAACATTATTATCATATTTAATTTTTCCCAACTCAAATACCTCATCAGAAATAATATTTATTTCTACAGTTTTTGAAAAATTTTCCGGAATTTCACTTTGGTCTATTTCTTTTAACATATCACTCAAATGATCTCTGTATATATTACTTAAATTACTTTTTTCAAACAAATCTTTTAATAAAAATAGAAACTTTAATTTTGTCTCTGTATTGTCCGATAGTAAAATTTTTTGATATATTAATGCCCTGGATTCATATCCGCCTAGCCCATTATAAACTGTATCTGCATTAATCAATTGGTTTATATTAAATTGTACAGTTTTATATATTTCAAAAATTTTATCAGCATCAAAAGTTCCCTGGTTAGCGGCGAATTCATATTTATCCATAGTTTCTATGTCTTCAATATAATTCACCTTGATGATATTAGATGAATTTAAGTATCTCCAAATATTTTTATCTGTTTTTTTTTGAGGAATATATTTAAAGTTTTCGATTGTAACAGACGATAAATAAAAATTCAGGAGGCTATTATCCAAAATTTTTTTATTTGGACTATCTTTCATACCCAATAAAAATAAAATTTTATCTTCAAAAAATTTATCTGACCTTTTCTCTTCTCTTAATATATCTAAATTTACTTGAGCCTCTTCTTTTTTGTCATTAAGGATTAAACAATAAATTCTAAATTTTTCTAAATAATTATCCTTGATTTCTTTATTAATAAAATTCGCTTTTTTACATCCTTCAGATATATTCGCGGATGAAATATAAAAATCGACTAAATATTTTATTAGTTTTGATTTTCCATTAAACTCCAAATTATTGTTTAAAAATTTTTCTATAAGTTCAACTTTATTATTTTTAATAAGCCAATTTATTTTTAAATCAAGAAATTCATCTTTAGATATTTTTTTTGGAGGATCATAAGAATATGTGAGAAGCGTATTGATTAATATTTCCTCTGAAAATTTTGATAAATTAATCTTTTCAATTCTTTTTAAAGTATCCTTGATCACATCGCCATCTGTGTTGCTCCACATTTCTAAATTTAAATCATTTTTTTCAGGTTCGTATAAACCAATTAATTTAATTTCATTAAGTCCTTGATCTGCTTGTGTATCAAAAATTTGTATTTCGTTCTGAATTTTAGTTTTTGAAATATCAATCTTTGATTTAGAATTTTTATCTTTTTCACCTAAAACTTGTTTTTCCTCTTTTTCTGATTTTTTCCAAATATCAACAGATTGTTCGGCAAATAATGGTGTGAATAAATTTAAAGTTAAAAAAAGAAAAAATAAAAATTTATTACTTAATTCTAATAATTTTATCTGTAACATCTTTTTCAATCTCTTTTTGAGGCGATGGAAGTTGTATCTTTTCAACAAAATAAAAAATTACTGCCAAAAGAGAAAAAACAACAATTATTTTTATTGTCATTTTTGCAATTGGGTTGGTATTTTTTGATCTTGTGTTTAATCTGTGTTGCATAGTTTAAAAATATATCTAAAATTGAAATTAAGACAAATTTGTGATTATTCAAATTAAATTTTTCGGTATAAATTGAAAAAAAACCTTGTTTTAGTTGGTATGATGGGAGTGGGTAAATCTACTATTGGAAGATTTTTATCAAAAAAATTAAATATGCGTTTTATTGACATAGATAAAGTGATTGAGAACAGCGAGGGTACAAAAATTAAAAATATTTTTGACACTAGAGGTGAGAATTTTTTTAGAAAGATTGAAGAAAAGATAACCCTAGATTTATTAGATAAGAGAGGAAGAGTGTTAGCTTTAGGCGGTGGAGCTTTTATGAATGAGAAAATTAGAAAAAAGATAGGAAAAACCTCTGTATCTGTATGGTTAGATCTAGAACCAAAAAAAATTTTTATAAGAATAAATAGAAATAAAAATAGGCCGCTATTAAAAAATGCAAAATCAATAAAAGATGTGCTAAAAATTTATTCAGTAAGAAGAAAAACTTACTCGTTGGCTAACTACAAAATAAATTGTAGTTTAAAATCTAGAGAAAAGATTGTTGATGAAATAAAAAAAATTTATGAAAATATCTAAAATTCTTGTAAAAAATAAAAGTATAAATTATCCAATTTTGATTGGATCAAATATTATCGGTCAATTAAAAAAAAATGTAATCCAAGTTTGTCCTAAATTAAAAAAGGTGGCATTGATAATTGATAAAAATATTCCATTTCATTTAAAAAAAAGAATAAAAAATCAATTTAAAAATTATGATTTATTCTCCTATGAATTTTTTGTAACTGAAAATTTAAAATCTTTTAACAAAGTGAATTTATTGGCCGAAAGTTTATTAAAAAATAATTTTAATAGGAATGACATCATCATTGCGGTAGGTGGAGGTGTCATCGGTGACTTTGCTGGTTTTGCAGCAAGCATTATTAAAAGAGGAATTAATTTTATAAATGTGCCAACAACTTTATTGGCCCAAGCTGATGCCTCTATTGGAGGAAAAACTGGTGTAAACTCAAAAATAGGAAAAAATTTATTAGGAACATTTTATCAACCTAAATTAGTTTTAACAGAACTACTTTTTTTAAAAAGTTTGCCAAAAAGAGAAATTGTTTGTGGTTATGCAGAAATACTTAAGCATTCAATTATTCATGATCCTATTTTTTTTAAATGGATAAAAAAAAATACTGAAAATATAATTAAGAAAAAAAATATTTCAGTTTTAAATTATGCAGTTATAAAAAGTTGCAAGATAAAAAACTTTTATGTAACAAAAGACGAGCATGAAAAAGGTGATAGAGCAAAGCTAAACTTTGGACATACATTTGCACATGCAATTGAGTCAGTAAATAATTACTCTAAAAATATAAATCATGGTGAAGCTGTTTTGATTGGTATGCTTTTAGCTTCAAAATTATCCTTGAAAAAAATGGTATGCTCAAAGTTAACTTATGAAAAAATTAAAGATGTTTATGATAGCGAAAAACTAAATTATGTAGTTAAAAAAAATTTTTTAAAAAAAAATTTAAACAATATCGCCAAATATATGATCAGTGACAAAAAAAATATTGATAAAAGAATAAATCTAATTTTATTAATAAGAATTGGTAAAACTACAGAGCCTGGAAAAATTAAAATTAGTTTAAAAAATATGAAAAAAATCCTTAAAAAAATTATTTAATTTGTATTTCTAAAGCGTGTATAGTTTCTTTCATTTCGTCTGAAAGAAGATTCATTATTTTTTTATGTGCGGCAATTTTGTTTAATGCTTTTAATTCAGGAGACTGAATTATTATTTTTAAATGAAGTTTGTTTTTTTTAAATAATTTATGGCTTTTATGTTTATCTGTATTATCTATAACCTGCATTTTGTTATGCGGAATATTATTTTTGATTTTCTCTTCAATGGTTCTAACTAAACTTTTCATTAAAATATTATTTTATTATATATTATAATAATTTTGTATTTATGAAAAATATTTGTGATTGGGATAAGTGTAAAAATATTGGATCTTATAAAGCTCCTTTGGAAAAGGATAATAGCAAGAAATATCGTCTTCTTTGCCTCGAACATATTAAGATTTTCAATAAAAGCTGGAATTATTTTTCTGATATGAATGAAAGTGAAATAGAGTATTTTATAAAATCAGATCTTACGTGGCACAAACCTACTAAAAAGTTCAGTTCATCAGAAAATTTTTTTAAAATTCTCTGGCAAAATACTTTGGAGGATAAAATGAATATTTTTGGTAATAATGGATATAAAAATTTTAAAAAAACAAAATTTTCTGAGAAAGATACCCATGCATTAGAAGTTTTGGGTTTAAAACATGAAACAGAATGGCCTGATATACAAAAAAAATTTAAAACACTTGTAAAGAAATATCATCCTGATAAAAATCAGGGCAGTAAAAAATATGAGGATTTATTAAAAAAAATAACATTAGCCTACAGTCAGCTAAGAGTTAGTATGGAGAAGACAAAATGAGCACAAGTATCGATATAGGAAAACCAGATATAAAAATTTCAGTAAGACAAACTTTTGGTTTAAATACAGATATGGAGGTTGATGGGTTTGCGAAAAGAAATCAATATGTTCCAAAGATAGATGCTGATTACAAATTTGATAGAGATACAACATTAGCAATTTTGTCTGGTTTTTCTTTTAACAAAAGAGTTCTTGTACAAGGGTATCACGGAACAGGTAAATCAACTCATATAGAACAAGTTGCTGCTAGACTAAATTGGCCATGCATAAGGGTTAACTTGGATAGTCATATAAGCAGAATAGACTTGATCGGAAAAGATTCAATAATAGTTAAAGATGGTAAACAGGTAACCGAATTTAAAGAAGGTATATTGCCTTGGTCAATACAAAATCCAGTTGCTTTAGTTTTTGATGAGTATGATGCTGGAAGACCCGACGTTATGTTTGTGATCCAAAGAATTCTAGAAAGTGACGGAAAATTTACGCTGCTTGATAAGAATAAAGTAATAAATCAGAACGAATTTTTTAGAATTTTTGGAACAACCAATACAGTTGGTTTGGGGGATACAACAGGGCTTTATCATGGAACACAACAAATTAATCAAGGTCAGATGGATAGATGGAATATTGTTGCAACACTTAATTATTTAAAATTTGAAAAAGAACTAGAGATTATTTTAGCAAAAAATAAAGGTCTAAATAATAAATCTGGTAAAGAAAAAGTATCAAATATGTTAAAAGTTGCAGATCTAACTAGGAACGGATTTATTAATGGTGATATATCGACGGTAATGAGTCCTAGAACTGTATTGCATTGGGCCGAGAATTCTGAAATTTTTAAAGATATTGGCTATGCATTTAGGGTAACTTTTCTCAATAAATGCGATGAGTTAGAGCGTAAAATCATTTCAGAATATTATCAAAGATGTTTCGGTGAAGATCTCCCAGAGTCTTCAGTAAATGTAAAGATTTCTTGAAAATTAATGGAAAAAAAAATCAATATTTTAGAGGACTTTAAACGTGCCTTAAGCTCTACAATCAAATCTATAGCAGAGCAAAAAGATTGTGAGGTTAAATTTGGAAATGATCCATCACCTTCAGATAAAGAAGTTAAACTTCCAGAAATTAAGAACCTTGAAAATTATCAGGATTTTTTAAACTTCAGAGCCCTGGCCGATTCAGAAGCACTTAGATTAAGGCATAGTGATAAGGAAGTTTTTGATATGTTCAAGCCGAAAGGTGAAATAGCAGAAAGTCTTTATCAAATTGCTGAGAAAATTAGATATGAAAAAATAGGTAGTGATGAATTCAAGGGTGTTAAAGCTAATCTTTCTAATGCAAAACATATAAGTAATAATATAGATAAAGGTGGTGACCAAAAGAATTTGCTCACTAAAAAGTTTGAATCATACTTAAGAAACTTTTTTTTTAAAGAGGGAAAAGAAAAAAATCAATCAAAATTTAAGAGAGAATGGGATAGTTCTTTCAAGAAAGATCTTACACAATTAAAGAAAAACCTTAAAGATCAAAAAAAATTTAATAAGGTAATTTCAAGACTAATTCAAAAGATTGATATAGAAGAGGAAATTCCAGATAACAAGGAAAAATCTGAAGAAAAAATGGATAATCCAAGCAATCAAGAAACAAATGAAAAGGGGCAAGATCAATCAGTAAAACAACAAGATGTGCAAGAATTAAATATTGAGACTGAAGCGCCAGAAAATCAAAATACTGATGAGTCTAAAAATGAGGATAATAGTGAAGAATATGAGAATATAACTGGCTCACCTAAAAAAGAAAGAAAAGGAATATTTTCAGATAATCTTAGAAATTACAAAATTTACACAGAGGAATTTGATGAATTTATAAAAGCAGAAGAATTGGAGACGGAAGAAGAATTAAAAAGATTAAGGGGTTCTTTGGATCAACAGCTCCTGCAGTTGAAGACCTTCATATCAAAACTTGCAAACAGATTACAAAGAAAGCTTTTGGCTAAACAAAATAGATCTTGGGACTTTGATTTAGAGGAGGGTTCTTTAGATACATCAAAATTAACAAGAATAATTATTGATCCTTTTAACTCTTTATCTTTTAAAAAGGAAAAAAATACTGAATTTAAAGATACTTTGGTAACAATTCTAATTGATAATTCTGGTTCTATGAGAGGTAAGCCCATTTCAGTAGCTTCAATTTGTGCCGATATACTTTCCAGAACTTTAGAAAAATGCTCAGTAAAAGTTGAGATTTTAGGATTTACTACAAAGCATTGGAAAGGTGGATCGAGCAGAGAAAAATGGACAAATAACAATAAACCAAAGTATCCAGGAAGATTAAATGATTTAAGACATATAATTTATAAATCAGCTGATGTTCCATGGAGGCAGACAAAAATGAATATGGGTTTAATGCTGAAAGAAGGTCTTTTAAAAGAAAATATAGATGGAGAGGCATTAAGATGGGCATTTAACAAAATGAATAAAAGAAAAGAGGAAAGAAAAATTTTAATGGTGATTTCTGACGGTGCACCAGTTGATGACTCAACCCTTTCTGCAAATTATAGTGATTATCTCGAAAATGATCTTAAGAATACTGTAACTTCAATTGAAAAGTTTTCAAACATTGAACTGTTAGCCATAGGTATTGGTCACGATGTGAGCAGATATTATAAAAAGGCTGTAAAAATAACAGATGTTCAAGATCTAGGTGATGTGATGATCAATGAGTTAACTGAGCTATTTTCAAATAAAAAAAAGCTGCACTGATCTAATTTGTTTTAATATTATTTGGCACTGATAAATCTTTAATTCTACTTAAAAACATTCTAAAAGGAATTAACATTAACAAAGCCATTATAATTTTAACAGAAAAGTCTCCAATACCTAGTGTAATCCAAGGTACATCTGTTTTGTAAAAAGCGATAAAGAAAAATAAAGTAGTATCAAAAAATGATCCTATTGTCGAAGATGTTAATGGTGCGATATACCAAATTTTTTTTCTCAACTTATCAAAAATCTGAACATCTAAAAGTTGGGCTAACAAAAAAGCTGTTCCAGAAGCAATTGCAATTCTTATAGAAATTAGATCATCAAAGTTTGTTGAAAAATATAAAGTCAAAATTATTCCACAAAGAAAACCGAGATAGACAATTTTTTTTGCAAGATTTTTTCCATATTTTCTGTTTGCTAAATCTGTAATTAAAAATGTTATTGGATAACTAAAAGCACCATAAGTTAGGACTTCCTGTAATCTAAAATATTTAACTGGAAATTGAACAAGATAATTTGATAGAGCAACCGTCAATGCCATAAAAAATGCTAGTATAAAAAAAAGCCTTGAGTTTTTATTGATCATTTATTTACTTAGACAGTATTCGGTTTCTTAGTTTTTTTGCTTTTTTTGAAAGATAAACTGTATTTGCAGTTTTAAGAAATTTATCTATGCCACCTTTATAATCAATTGTTCTTAAAGCAGCGTTTGAAACATTTAGTTTTATATTTTTTTTAAGAATTTCACTTTTAAATGTTATTTTCTTAACATTTGGCAAAAAACGCCTTTTGGTTTTATTGTTAGCGTGACTAACCTTATGTCCTTTAAGAGGTTTTTTTCCTGTTAGCTCACATTTTCTTGTCATAAAAATATCCGTTAGCTATATAATCCTAAGATCAAATTTAATCAAGGGAATATATCTCTATTGACAATTTTTATATATCTATTTAATTAATCTAATGGAATTTTTCCTTCCAGTAGCTCAAGTTCAAATAAATGTAATAATCATTTTATTTTTAAGTTTTTGCGTAGGATTAATATCTGGTCTATTCGGAATTGGTGGTGGTTTTTTAATGACGCCAGTATTAATTTTTTTAGGTATACCCCCAGCTTTTGCAGTAGCTAATGAAGCAAATAATATATTAGGAACTTCTGTATCTGGAGCACTTACTCATTGGTTTAGAAAAACTTTGGATTACAAAATGGGATCAATGATTGTTTTAGGAGGCTTGGGTGGAACTATGATTGGAATGTTTGTATTTCATCAGCTTAGTGAGTTAGGAATCATTAATCAAATAATAGCTCTAGCTTATATTTATATGTTAGTGATAATTGGAACATTGATGTTCGCAAAAGGAGCAAGTGAAATTATAAATGTTAAAAAAAATAATATAGTTAAAAGAAAAGCCCATACACATTATTGGATTCACGGTTTACCATTTAGGATGAGATTTCAAAAATCTAAACTTTATGAGAGTGCTATTGCACCTATTTTTCTTGGTTTAGTTGTTGGAATTTTCGCGTCAATAATGGGAGTTGGAGGTGCCTTTTTAATGATACCAGCTATGATCTATATTATAGGAATGCCAACTAAATTAGTTCCCGGAACTTCTTTATTCGTAACTATTTTCATAACAGCAATGGTTGTCGTTGGACATGCTTTACAATTTAAAACTATAGACTTTGTCTTAGTATTAACTCTGATATCTGGATCAATAATTGGACTTCATATAGGTCACAAATTATCTCAGAAATTAAATGCTTCAGAATACAAAACCTTATTGGCTATTTTACTTTTAGGAGTAGGATTAATGATGGGAATTGAAACGCTTGTACTGGGAAGTGACGAAAATTTATTTATTGACGGAGTGAGTGGCAAAATAGATACTAAACTTGCAGAAATTATCTTTTTGCTCTCTAATAATTATCCTATAACTTATGCTTTCCTCTCAATTATAATTGTTGTAATTATTGGTATATCATTTTCCTATGCACGAGAACTTGTTCATTACATGAGATATAATGTTGATAAAAAGAAATACAATATATTTAATTAGAAGATGATCCTATTGCTTCATTAATATTATTAAACCCTTTTTCTTTTAAAATATTTATTAGTCCTTTTTTGATTTCTTTTACAATCGTAGGGCCCTTATAAATCATGCCAGTATATAACTGTACAGCTGAAGCTCCTGCCTCTATTTTTTCAAACGCACTTAATCCAGAGTCAATTCCTCCAACGCCGATTATTGGTATCTTGCCTTTCAACTGTTTATAAAAGATTTTAATAAGATTTGTAGATAAGTCTTTTAATGGTTTGCCTGATAAACCTCCAGTTTCATTTCTTTTTTTACCTAATAAGTTTTTCCTGTTACTGTCTGTAGTATTTGTCAGTATAAGACCATTAATATTATTTTGCATTGATAATTCAATAATATTATCAATGGAAGAGTTATCTAAATCAGGTGATATTTTTAATAAAAAAGATTTTTTAAAATTACTTTCTTCTCTAATTTGATTAATTTTTAATAATAATTCTTTTAAAATATCTTTTTCATGAAACGATCTTAATCCCTGCGTATTAGGAGATGATATGTTTATAGTTAAATAATCGCCTAGTGGAAAAAAAACTTTCGCACAATCAATAAAATCTTTTGCCATATCAGAGGTTTCCTTATTAGGTCCAATATTTATTCCTAAAAGTCCATTTGGGAGATTATTTTCTATCCTTTTTTTAATTGCTTCAGAACCGTCATTATTGAAACCAAGTCTGTTTATCAATGCAGAGTCCTCTTCAAGACGAAAGACCCTAGGCTTTTCATTGCCAAATTGTTTTCTTGGGGTAACAGTGCCCACTTCAACAAATCCAAAGCCTAGTTTAAATATTTCGTTATAAACCTCTGCACTCTTATCAAATCCTGCGGCTAGACCTACCGGATTAGAAATTTCTCTACCAAATAATTTTGTATTTAAGATTTCTTCATTTTCTACAGAAAAAAGTTTATTAGGCAAAAAATTGTATTTAAGAGACTTTATTGCAATATCATGAGCCTTTTCGGGATCTAAACTGAATACAAAAGGTCTTAGTAAAGAAAACATTAAAATTATATATTCAACTTTTTTTCTATTAAATCAATTGTCTCTTTTACTCCAAAAAAGCTAATAAAAAAACCCATCCTTGGACCGTTTTCTTCGCCAAAAACAACCTCATAAATTAATTTAAACCAACTTCTCAAATCACTGCTGTATCCGTTTTCTTTACCTATGGTATAGATAATTGTTTGAATTTTTTCAGCCTCAGTATTTTGCTTAACCTTTTTTAGAGCTGTCACTAGGTTTAATAAGGCTTTATTTTCTTCAGAATTGGGTTTTTTAAATTTTTTATTTGGCTCAACACGGTCTACAAAATAATTTATTGCATAATCTGTTAAACTATCAAAAATTTTATGTGTTTTTGGATCTAATTCTTTATGGAACTTTTTAATAAATTTCCACAAAACATCTTTTTTTTTCGCATTACTTGATCCTACAATATTTAGTAACATAGAAAAAGGCATGACAACTTTTTCTTCTGGTGGCGACCCATTGTGTACATGCCATACTGGATTAAGAATTCTATCTTTAAGTTTCTGATCTGAGTACTTTTCAATTAATGACAAATATTCGTCTACTGCTTTTGGCACAACTTCTGGGTAAAGTTTTTTTGCTCTTTTAGGATTCTGATACATGTAAAGCGATAAGCTCTCAGGTGATGCATATCTTAACCATTCCTCAATTGTTATTCCATTACCTTTTGACTTAGATATTTTTTCACCTTTTTCATCTAAAAATAGCTCATAGGCAAAACCACTTGGAGGTTTTTTACCTAAAGTTTCACAAACCTTTCCGGAAACTATTGCGCTTTCTATTAGATCTTTACCATACATTTCAAAATCAACATCAAACGAAAACCACCTCATAGCCCAATCAACTTTCCATTGAAGTTTACAATTTCCATCTAAAATACTTATTTCAATTTTTTTTCCATTATTGTCAAAAATTATTTTGTTATTTTTTTTATTTATTTCAAGAACTGGGATTTCTAAAACTTTTCCTGTTTCCGGACATATTGGCAAAAAGGGACAATACGTTTTTCTTCTCTCACTTCTCAACGTTGGTAAAATAATATTCATAATATTATCATATTTTTCTAAAACTCTTATGATAGAATTATTGAATAAACCTTGCCTATAATTTTCGGTAGAACTCTTGAATAAAAATTTAAAATTAAATTTATTTAAAAAATCAATTAACATTTTATTATTATGGTCACCAAAACTTCCAAATTTTTTAAATGGGTCAGGGATGCTTGTTAATGGTTTGCCTAAATTTTTTTGAAGAATTTCTTTGTTAGGAATATTTTCAGGAACTTTTCTCAATCCATCCATATCATCTGAGAAAGTTATAAGTTCTGTATTGATTTCATTAATATGATTAAGGGCATTAATCATCATCGATGTCCTTGAAACTTCACCAAAGGTACCTATATGCGGCAAACCGCTTGGCCCATATCCTGTCTGAAATGTGATTTTTTTATTTTTACTGATAATATCTTTTCTTTCCCTAAGTAATTTGCGTATCTCAACAAATGGCCAGGATGATGTGGATTGTATTAGATCAGATTCAAGCATTAATAAGGTTTATAATAAGTTGAATTTTATTGCTATTTAAATATTGTCTGAAATTTAATGGGATCTAATAAAACTGTTTTTTTTATAATTGGTATCTTGCTTATTATCCTAGGTATATTCATGATTATACCCTATGGACTACAATTGTTTTATGATGAAAATAGTAACAGTTTCTTATCTTCCTCTATTATAACTATATTTATTGGGGTGCTGACAGTTTTAGCAAGTATAAAAAAGGAAAAGCAACTGAATCTTCAACAAGCTTTTCTTTTTTCAACTTTAGCTTGGTTGGCTATTGCAAGCTTCGGCAGCATTCCTTTTATGCTCTCGAATTTAAAATTATCATTTAGTGATGCATTTTTTGAGAGTATGTCTGGAATAACAACAACTGGTTCAACTGTTATTGATGACTTGGACGGAACAGCAAAAAGTATTTTGCTGTGGAGAGCGATAATGCAGTGGTTGGGTGGTATTGGAATAATTGTAATGGCCACTACAGTATTGCCTTTATTAAAGGTAGGAGGCATGCAATTGTTTAAAACAGATTCGTCTGGAACAGAAAAAATATTACCAAAGACTGTAGAAGTAGCCACTACTATAATATTAATTTATACAACACTGACAATAGTATGTGCTTTTACATATTGGGCCCAAGGTATGAGTATTTTTGATAGCATTGCACATTCATTTACAACGCTAGCAACAGGTGGTTTTTCAACTCACAATGAATCTATTGGTTACTTTAAAAGTCCAGGTATTGAGATTACTTCCATTATTTTTATTATTTTAGGTAGCCTTCCTTTTGTGGCTTATTTAAAATTTTTGAAAGGTAACAAAAAAATCTTTTTTGAAGATACACAAATAAAAGGTTTTATTTATCTAATTTTTTTTTCAATTTTAGTAATGTTTATTTATCTTTTTATAAATAATTCAGATTATTCTTTTGGTGAAAATCTTCGAGTTTCTTCTTTTAATGTACTTTCAATTTTGTCTGGAACAGGTTATGTGAATGATGATTTTGGTCTGTGGGGTGAATTTCCTTTAATTTTCTTCCTCTTTTTAATGTTTGTTGGCGGGTGTGCTGGATCAACTACTTGTGGTATAAAAATATTTAGACTTCAAATCCTTTTTGTTTTTATTAAAAATCAATTGAAAAAATTAATTTATCCAAATAGTGTTTTTGTAACTAATTACAACAAACAAAAAATTGAAGATTCATTTGTAAATTCTGTAATTATTTTTATTTTTTCATATCTTTTTTTATTTTTAATAATTTCAATTTTGTTGTCTATTTCTGGTCTAGACTTTTTATCATCAATATCGGGAGCTGCTACATCAATTTCAAATGTTGGTCCAGGACTAGGTGAAATGATTGGACCAAACGGTAATTTTGGAGATGTATCAAATATTTCAAAATGGATACTTTCGTTTTCCATGCTGCTAGGAAGACTAGAAATTTTTGCAGTTCTGGTGTTGTTTTTACCGTCTTTCTGGAGGACATAAATTGATTTATAGTATTTGATATGGAAATTTACCAAAAACAATCATTTAAAGACTCTTTTAAAGTCTATTTTGACATTAGGATGTTAAGGATTCTTTTGTTAGGTATAATTAGTGGTTTTCCTTGGGTCATTATCGGCAGTAGCTTAAGTCTCTGGTTGAAAGAGGAGGGATTAAGTAGAAGCACGATTGGTTGGGCCGGATTAATATTTGCAGTATATGCGTTTAATTATTTATGGGCTCCACTTATTGATAGAATTCGTATTCCTTGGCTAACAAATAAAGTTGGTCACCGTCGTGGCTGGATCATAGTCATGCAAATTATTATTTTGATAAGTTTAGTATTATGGAACTTGGTAGACCCTACGGCAAATCTTGCGCTAGTAATTACAGTTGGTTTGATAATTGCAATCGCTTCGGCAACTCAAGATATCACTGTAGATGCATTAAGAATTGAGCAAATTGGAAAGGATGAAGGAAAATCAATGCAGGCTGGAGCAGCTATGGCAGTTGTTGGTTGGTGGACCGGATATAAACTTGGTGGAGTAATTGCTCTTAATGCAGCAGAATATTTACAAAATGCAGGATTTGAAAACTATTGGCAGATTACATTTCTAATTCTTGGCATAGTTATTATTGCATGTAACATTGGTTTACTATTTGTGCATGAAGAACAAGCGACGGAAAGACAAGATGCACAGAGAAAAACTGATGCCATGATTCAAAGTAAATTAGGATCTTATAATTTTATAACGAGATCAGCCGCATGGATTAGTGGAACAATAGCTGGTCCTATAATAAGTTTTTTCAAAAAGAATGGATATAAAATTGCATTAGGAATTTTAGGCTTTGTATTTCTTTTTAAAATTGGCGAAGCCTTTCTAGGCAGGATGTCTATAATATTTTATAAAGAAATAGGTTTTTCAAAGGGAGATATAGCTATCTATTCCAAAGGCTTAGGCTGGATTACCACTGTTATATTTACTCTCCTTGGTGGACTATTTGCTATAAGATCGGGTGTTATTAAGGCAATGTTTGTTTCAGGAATATTGATGGCATCTACAAATCTTTTATTTTCTTTGCTTGCCTGGTCTGGAAAATCCGAATGGCTTTTTGCAGTAGCTGTAATTTTTGATGATATGGCAGCTGCATTCGCAACTGTTGCTTTCGTTGCCTTTATTTCAATGCTTGTGGATAGAACTTACACTGCAACACAGTATGCTCTTCTTGCATCAATTGGAACAGCGGGCAGAACTACTCTGGCTGCTTCTTCTGGAGCAATGGTAGATTGGTTGAATGGAGATTGGGGTTTATTTTTTATAATTACAGCAGTTATGGTAATACCATCTTTAATTTTTCTATATTTTATACAAAAAGATATCAAATTAAGTGAAAAATAATTTTGGAAATAATTTCCCTATAATAAATCTCTACAACAGTAAGAGTATAGGATCAAAAATTGATACTCAGTTGCTTTATGGTGACAATTTTAAGGTAATCAAAAAATACAATAATTGGAAAAAAATTAAAATTTATAAAGATGGATATATTGGATATATTAAAAGTAAAAAGTTTACTAAGCCGATCATACCAAATTTCAAAGTTTCTGTCTTAAAAGCAAGAATATTCAGTAAACCATCTTTAAACAAAAAGTTAAACAAATTTCTTCCATATCAATCTAGAATCAGAATAGTTAGTAGAAAAGGTAAATTTGCTAAATTTGAAAAATATTGGATTAAAATTTCAGATATAAAAAAAATAAATCTTAATGATAAAAATATTTTTAAAAATATCAACTTTTTTAAAAATATAAAATACTTATGGGGAGGTAAAAGTTTCAAGGGTATAGACTGTTCGGCGTTAGTTCAGATTTTTTTTAATCAAAATAATAAATATTGTCCTCGAGACTCTAAAGATCAAGAAAGATACTTTAAAAAAAAAATTAAACTAAAAAATATTAAAAAAAATGATTTATTATTTTGGAAAGGTCATGTGGCAATAGCGTTATCAAAAAGTAAACTAATACATGCTTATGGACCTAAGAAAAAAGTAGTAATTATGGATATTAAAAGAACAATTGAAAGAATAAAAAAAAATGCTAATTTAAAAGTAACTAGCGTTAGGAGAATTTAAAATGGTTTACATACTTTATGGGATAGCTTTGGGCTTACTGTTTTACCTTGGGGATAAATACCTTTTTTAATTGGCGGAGAGAGTGGGATTCGAACCCACGATACCCGAAGGTATACACACTTTCCAAGCGTGCGCTTTAAACCGCTCAGCCATCTCTCCATTTAATTTATTAAAATAATTTTTTCTAGTAATTTTTTAGAAATAATATTAGCTCCTTTTGTGCTTAAATGATTGTCATCAACATAAAAACTAAATTTCTCATTTCCAATAAAGCATTTATATTTTTCTAAGTTGCAAAGAAATTTTCCCGTTTCTATGATCTTTAAATTTTCTTGTAATTTTTTTTCCTTATTAAATATTCTTTTAATGTATTTTTGTTGTTTTTTATAATCTTCGAAACTCACAGAATAATTTTCAAGTTTTCTTTTGAATTCATTTATATTTTTATTAAAAGATCTGTAGTAAGTCTTTTCAGGATCAAATGTTTGCAAAGGCACCTCTTCAAAAAGAAATACTTTTGTGTTTATTTTTTTATAAAAATTTAAAGTTTGTTTCAAACCTTTTTCAAAAGCATATCTTGATTTCTCTTTGTTTGAACTTGTTTTAGGCTTCAATGTAATTAAATTAAGTTTTCTCTCAAAACTATCACTGCCTGTATAATATGACCACCTAGATATTAAAATAATATTTTTAATATTTTCTCTTTCAACTAGTTTTGAGATTGATTGATTCAACTTGAAGCAATTTCTTATTTTTTGATCTTTTCTCATATTGTAAACATTTAAAATTGGTGGGCAACCAGAGTAACCTACAAATAACCCTAATTTGTTTTTATCTTTTCCAAAATTATCAAACATTTCAAAAAAACTTAAAATATGACTGTCACCAAATACTATAAAATCGATATTTTTTTTATTTTTATCTCCTATTTTACAAATTTTATCGATATTTTCATGAACGTAATTTATATCAAAACAATTCTTTCCATTCTCATTTGCCTGAAAAGATTTCAAAATACTTTCTGGTAGAAAAAATTTTTTCCTTTTTTCTAGACCATTAGATGAAAATATCCAAATTGATAAAAAAATTATTATTAAATATGATGAAATTAAATAAATTAAAAATGTTTTTATTTTTAGATCTTTTCTTCTGAACTTGATCTCAATATGTTTCCAATTTAAATATGATAAGTATAGTATAAAAGGAACTAAAGAAATATAGAATATCTCAGTTACATTTATATTAATAAATTTAATAAACGAAAAAATAGGATAGTGGAATAAATATGCACTATAAGAAATCAATCCTAAGAAAACCAAAATTTTGTAAGATAAAATTTTTTGTAAAATAACTTTCTTTTGACAAAAAAGAATAATTAAGCATGTCCCGAACGCAGGTATTAAGGTGAAGAAGCTAGGGTAAAAAGTATTACTTGAAAGATAAAAAAATGAAAATAGAACTAGTATTATTCCAAAAATTGAAAAAATATTAAATAAAGTTATTTTATAATTTTTATTATCTATATTTCTAAAAAAATTGGAATTGGAAATTATTAATGCGCAGAGAGAGCCTAATCCTAATTCCCATATTCTTCCAAAAGGCATCATAAAACTTGACCAATATGAATATGAGTAAAACGAAAACTCTTTGTCAAAAAATGGATATTTAAGATTAAAATTTCCACTCCATTGTCCAAATAAAAGACTTAAAATTGAAATTAATAAAATTCCAATTATTAAAAATTTTTTTCCTAGTTTAAATAAAATGATACAAAGAATTGGAAAAAAAATGTAAAATTGTTCCTCAATAGAAAGACTCCAGGTATGCAAAAGAGGTTTTAATTCCCCAGGAATAGCAAAATATCCTGCCTCACTTGAGAATTGAAAATTAGACCAGAATGTAAGAGAGGAAATTATGCTCTTTGAAAAAATTTTTAAATCTGATGGAGGTAATAAAATTAGAGAAAAAGGTAAACATAAAAAAATAGTAACTATCAAAGCTGGCAAAATTCTCCTTGCACGCCTTTCATAAAAATTGGTTAAGCTAAATTTTTTCGCTCTTATATCTCTGATTATTATTGATGTAATTAAGTATCCACTAACAACGAAAAAAACATCAACACCAGCAAATCCACCTTTAAAAATTTCTATGCCAGCATGAAATAAAATAACAGGTAAAACTGCTAACGCCCTAAGGCCGTCAATTTCTGGTCTATATGAATTTCTCATTTTTATTTTTCTTTATTTATTCTTAAAACCCCGATGAAAGCTTCCTGTGGAATTTCAACTTTACCAAATTGTTTAGATCTTGCTTTTCCTTTTTTTTGTTTATCTAACAACTTTCTTTTTCTATCTCTAGCACCACCGCCATGAATTTTTGTAAGAACATCTTTTTTAAAACCTTTGATGGTTTCTCTGGCAATAATCTTGCCGCCAATTGCTGCTTGAACAGGTATCATGAAATTATGTCTTGGAATAAGGTCTTTTAATTTTTCACAAACTAACCTTCCTTGAGATTGGGCAAATTCTTTATGAATAATCATTGATAAAGCATCTACTGGTTCATTATTAACCAGGATCCCTAACTTTACTAAATCTCCCTCTTTATATCTTGTGATTTCATAATCAAAGCTTGCATACCCACTAGTTATGGATTTAAGCCTATCATAAAAATCAAAAACTACTTCGTTTAAGGGAAGCTCATAAATCAAGACGGCTCTATTCCCAGAATAAGATAAATCTTTTTGAATACCACGTTTGTCCTGACATATTTTTATAATAGACCCCAAGTATTCATCAGGTGTAATTATTGTGGCCTTTATCCAAGGTTCTTCAATAAATTTTATATGGGATGGATTTGGCATATTAGTTGGATTTTGAAGATTTTGAATTTCCCCATTAATTTTATTAACTTTGTATACTACTCCAGGAGTTGTGGTGATTAAGTTTATATCAAATTCTCTCTCTAGTCTTTGAGTAATTATTTCGAGGTGAAGTAATCCTAAAAAACCACACCTAAAACCAAGACCAAGAGCGCTTGAAGATTCTGGTTCAAAGGAGAAACTAGAATCGTTCAATTTTAACTTTCCCAGTCCATCTTTTAATCTTTGGTATTCTGAGCTATCAACTGGGAAAAGCCCACAAAAAACAACTGGTTTGCTAGGTTTAAATCCTGGTAATGGTTTTTCAAGAGGATGTTTTGAGTCACATATAGTGTCTCCAACCTTAGTCTCAGATAAACTTTTTATACCAGTAATTATGAATCCGATTTCCCCAGAATTAAGAACATCTACATCTTTTGGCTTTGGTGTAAAGACACCAACTTTTTCAATACTATATTCTTGATCTGTAGACATTAATTTTACTTTCATACCTTTTGTTAGTTTTCCATCAATAATTCTCACAAGAATCACAACGCCTAGATAACTATCGTACCAACTATCTACTAATAGAGACCTTAAATTTGAAGTTTGATTACCTTTGGGTGGCGGAAGATCCTTGACTATAGTTTCCAAAATTTCCTCAATTCCTTCACCAGTTTTTCCTGAACATGAAATGGCTTTTGTTGTTTCTATACCAATTACATCCTCAATTTGTTTTTTAACTTTATTTGTATCGGATGCTGGAAGATCAATTTTATTAAGAACTGGAATTATATGATGATTTGTTTCGATAGCCTGATATACATTTGCTAATGTTTGAGCCTCCACACCTTGTGAGCTATCAACAATTAAAACAGAACCTTCGCATGCCAATAATGAGCGGCTGACCTCATAACTAAAATCAACATGGCCAGGTGTATCAATTATATTTAATATGTACTCCTTCCCATTTTTTGATTTATAGTTAAGTTTTACCGTCTGTGCTTTGATAGTAATCCCTCTCTCCCTCTCAATTTCCATAGAATCGAGAACCTGTTCTTTCATCTCTCTTGAAGATAATCCGCCACAAATTTGTATCATTCTATCTGCAATAGTAGATTTACCGTGATCAATATGTGCGATAATCGCAAAATTTCTTACTTTCTTGATATCTGACATTAGGATCTTATTGTTCCACCAGTCTTGGCTTTTACAATATTTATGATTTTTTGACTTACTTCGTTTATATCTTTGTCAGATAAAGTTTTATCCATCGATTGAATTGTTACATTGATTGCAATCGATTTTTTTCCTTCTTGTAAATCTCCACCTTCAAAAACATCAAAAGTTAAAACTGACTTAATTAAATTTTTATCTATACCACTGATTATTTTTTCCAAATCTCCTGCTTTATAATCTTTATCAATTATAAAAGCAAAATCTCTTTCAGACTTTTGAAAGTTGGATGTGATAAAATTCTTTTTTGACAATCTATATTTTTTTTGGGGCTCTGGTAAGTTTTTTAAAAAAATTTCAAAACCACATACATTTTTTTCTTTAATGTCGAGATCAGATATTATAGCCGGATGTATTTCACCAAATAGAGCAAGTAATGGACCATTTTCTGATTTTAAGTTAACCGACCCTGATCTTACAGGATTGTAATAATCCTTAGTTTTATTGCTTATATATAAATCGTTTTCAAATAAACCAAGTTCGGTAAGTGTTTTAGTTACATCTGCTTTAACATCAAACACATCAATATTTCTTGGTTTTGAATCCCAACTTCTTCTATTTGCAAGTCCAGATTTTAAACCACCTAAAACGACTTCCTGTTCTCCTGGTTTATTTCCAAAAAAAGTTGGCCCAATCTCAAATAGGGAAAGGTCAGGATATCCTCTGTCTTGATTTTTTTTTATATAAATAATTAAATTTGAAAAAATTGATCTTCTTAAAACATTTAGATCATTTGAGATAGGGTTGGATATCTTTACTTCTTTTTTTCCTTGAGAAAAAAATCTATCAATACTTGAGTCTGTAAACGACCAGGTTACCGCTTCTAAATATCCTTTTGTTGCTATAGCTCTTTGGGAATAATGAAATAATTTCTGCTGGAAATTTAAAGTATCTTTAGAACGAGATCTTTCAGGGTGAATCATGGAAATTTTATCAAATCCCTTGATTCTTATAAGTTCCTCTAGAAGATCTACATCTATTTTTAAATCTGGTCTCCAGCTTGGAGGTAGGACCTTTATTTTTTTTGAACCTTGATCAACTTTGCACCCAAGTGAAATTAAAATCTTTTTTATTTCAGGGGTAGATATCGGAAAACCTATGAGTTTTAAAAATTTTTCAGGCTCTAAATCTATTTTTTTTCTTTTTTCATTTGTTTTGCCAACAATTGAAAATTTACTTGCTTTACCTCCGCAAATATCCAATATCAGACACATTCCGAGTTCTAATCCAAGTTTTACTGACTCAGGATCAATGCCTCTTTCAAATCTATATTTAGCATCAGTATCAATACCTAATTTTTTTGAAGTTTTTCTAATAGATGAAGGAAAAAAATAAGCGGATTCTAATAGTATATTTTTAGTTGAGAGTTGTGTGCCAGATCTTATCCCGCCTATGATTCCTCCAAGGCCCAAAACACCAGATTTGTCGCTGATTGTGCACATTTTATTTTGAAGATTGTATTTTTTATTGTCCAAAGCTTCAAAAGACTCTCCTGTCTTTGAATTTCGAACTATTATTTCTTGATCAATTTTGTCTGCATCATATGCGTGTAATGGTCTGTTTAAATCGTACATCACGTAATTGGTTATATCAACAATTGCTGAAATTGGTTTAAGACCAAGAGAAATTATCCTTCTCTTCAGCCAATCTGGGCTTTCTTTATTTTTAACATCTTTGATATAAACGCTTCCAAAAATTCCACATCCCTGGTCTACTTCTTTTTTAATCGATACTTTCATTGGGTTTTTAAAATTTTGCTTAATATTAATTTGAGGATGTTTTTTTAATTTTCCTAATCCAGATGATGACAAATCTCTAGCTATACCTCTTATACCTAAACAATCTGGCCGATTTGGAGTAACTGATATATCTATTGCTTTTTCACCCTTATTTTTAAAATAACTTTTCCCAATTTCTTTATCTTTGTTTTTTAACTCTATTATCCCGTCACTTTTATTAGAAATGTTTAGTTCGCTTTCAGAGCATAACATTCCAAAGGACTCGACTCCTCTTATTTTAGCTATTTTAATTTTCATTTTAGTTTTAGGAATTATTGAACCTGGAGGAGCATATATAGTTATTAACCCACCTCTTGCATTTTCTGCCCCACAAATTACTTTTGTTAATTTATTTTTTCCAATGTTTACTTCACAAAGTTTTAGCTTGTCTGCGTTGGGGTGTTTTTCTGCTTTAATTATTTTAGCTATTTTGAAATCGGATATCCCATTTAGATTGTCTTTAATGCCTTCAACTTCAAGCCCTATTGCTGTTAGTTTGTCTATAACTTTAGGCAGATCTGCATTTGTATTTAAATGATTTTTTAGCCAAGATAGAGTTATTATCATCTGCTCAATCCTCTATAATTTGTAGGAACGTCCAAAGGATCAAAGCCAAAATAATTTAGCCATCTATAATCTGCCTCAAAAAAAGCTCTTAAATCATTAATTCCATATTTCAGCATTGCAAGTCTATCTATTCCCATTCCAAATGCAAAACCTTGAAATTTTTTATTATCTACTTTAGCATTTTTTAAAACGTTAGGATGGACCATCCCACAACCAAGTATTTCAAGCCACTTATCTCCTTCTCCAACTATAATTCTATCATTCTCTAACCTATATCCGATGTCAACTTCAGCTGATGGTTCGGTAAATGGAAAATGACTTGGTCTAAATCTCATTTTAATTTTTTTAACCTCAAAAAATTCTTTGACAAAATAATCTAAACAACCTTTCAAATGACCCATTGTAATATTTTTATCAATATGTAATCCCTCTAGTTGGTGAAACATAGGTGAATGCGTTTGGTCGCTATCACAACGATAGGTTCTACCAGGAACAATAATTTTAAATGGAGGTTTTCCATTTAACATTGCTCTTATTTGAACTGGGGATGTATGTGTTCTGAGTAAAATTTTTTTGTCTTCTTGGAGGTAAAAAGTATCGTGCATATCTCTAGCCGGATGATCCTCTGGGGTATTTAGTGCTGTAAAATTATTATATTCAGTTTCAACATCTGGCCCCTCAACAACAGAAAAACCTATTTCAGAGAATATAGATGAAATCTCATCTATGACTTGTGAAACTGGATGTATCTTTCCGTTTGGTCTAGTTCTACCTGGTAGAGTTATATCAATTGTGCCTTGCTTTAGTTTTTTATTTACTTCTATTTTTTCAATTTGCTGTAATCTATTATTTATTGACTCTGTTATTTTTTTTTTTTCATTATTAAGCGCAACTGCTCTTTTTTTTCTTTCATCCTCAGGTAAAGATCCCAATTTTTTAAATTCTTGACTAATTTGACTGCTTTTACCTAAAAGCTGAGATTTTAGATTTTGCAATTCCTGTTTATCTTTAGCTTGTGCTACTTTATGAATTAGTTCTCTTATATCTACCATTAGCTAGTTTTTACTCTAACTTTGAAAAAGAAAAAACAATTTTATTTTACTGATAACTGAACTTTTTTGACTAGTGATTTGAAATCTTCAGGATTATTATAAGCTAAATCAGCTAAAATTTTTCTATCTAATTTAATTTTTGACTTGTTTAAAAAGCTGATAAATTTTGAGTAGGTTAATCCTTCTAACCTTACACCAGCATTGATTCTCTGTATCCATAAAGATCTAAATTCTCTTTTTTTTGCTTTTCTATCTCTATAGGCATATTGTAAAGCTTTCTCCATTGCTTGTCTTGCAATTCTTATTGTATTTTTTCTTCTCCCAAACTGCCCTTTAACAAATTTGAGAACTTTTTTATGTCTTGCTTTGCTGATAACTCCTCTTTTTGTTCTTGCCATTTTTTATCCTCTTAAATTATAGGGCATATAAGATTTAACAATTTTTGAGTCTTGTTTTGACATTATTGTAGATCCTCTTTGTTTTCTTATTTGTGAATTAGTTCTTTTAATCATGCCATGTCTTTTACCTGCTTGAGGCATTTTAACTTTTCCAGATTTAGTTAATCTAAATCTTTTTTTTGCAGAGCTTTTAGTTTTTAGTTTTGGCATAAGTAACGGATTTATATAGATATTATTTTTGCTTTACAAGATTATTTTTTATAAATTAATTAGGTTGAATGATCATTATCATTTGTCTTCCCTCAAATTTTGGGCTGACTTCAACTTTTCCAAGATCTTTGGTGTCTGATATAATTCTATCCATGAGGTTCTTTCCAAGTTGAACAAATTGCATTTCTCTTCCTTTAAACTTTACCGTAAATTTAACTTTATCTCCTTTAGTTAAAAATTTTTTTGCATTTTTAATTTTAAAATTATAATCATGAATTTCTGTTCCGGGTCGCAATTTTAATTCTTTTAAAGCTGCAATTTTCTGATTTTTTTTTGCCCTACTTGCTTTTTTTTGCATATCATATTTGTATTTTCCCATATCCATAATTTTGCATACAGGTGGATTAGCATTTGGGGAAATCTCGATAAGATCTAATTTTTCTTGCTTAGCAATATCTATTGCTTTCTTAATAGGTAATACACCTAAGTTTTCACCATTGCTATCGATTACTTGGACGTCCAAACTTCTAATTCTGTGGTTTGTCCTTGGCCCCTGGAATTTGTTTCTTTTTTGAAAATAATTATTTTTATACACTATTTATTTTTAATTTAAGGGAAGATTGTTTGATAATTTAATTTGAGTTTTTGCTTTTTGAAATTTTAATGTTTCTTGTTTTTCAGATCCTAGTTTTCTTAAAGTGACACTGTTTGCAGCCACTTCTTTGCTGCCACATATAATAAGTAAAGGTACTTTAGCCAAAGAATGTTCCCTAATTTTATAATTTATTTTTTGATTTCTTAAATCCACTTCACAATTTATACCTTCTTTGAAAAGCTCTTCAAAGATTTTTTTTGCATATTTATTGTGCTCTTCTGCTATAGGTAATACAACTACTTGTGTCGGGCTAAGCCAAAAAGGAAGTTTACCAGCATAATTTTCAATTAATATACCAATAAATCTTTCTAGGGAACCAAATAAGGCTCTATGTAACATAACAGGAGTTTTTTTAGATCCATCCTTGTCAACAAATGTAGCTCCTAATCTACTTGGTAAATTCAAATCAACTTGAAGTGTTCCACATTGCCAATCTCTTCCTATCGCATCTCTTAGAACAAATTCAATCTTTGGCCCATAAAATGCTCCTTCCCCTTTATTGATCTCGTATTTTAATTTTGTTTTTTTGACAGCTTCTAAAAGAGCTTTTTCAGATTTATCCCAAACCTCATCATCTCCGACTCTTTTTTCAGGTCTATCAGAATATTTTAAAAATACATTTGCAAAACCTAGGTCTTTATAAATTTCTAAAATTAAATTTGTTACGTTTATAGACTCTTCTGTTATTTGTTCTTCAGTGCAAAATATATGTGCATCGTCTTGTGTAAATGCTCTAACTCTTAATAGGCCGTGTAAAGCACCAGAAGGCTCATATCTATGTACCTTTCCAAATTCAGACAATTTTAATGGTAAATCTCTATAACTCTTAAGTCCTTGATTAAATACTTGAACACAACCAGGGCAGTTCATGGGCTTTACTGCAAAAACTTTTTCATCAGGAGTTTCTGACGTAAACATTAAATCCCCAAATTTATCCCAATGACCAGACTTCTCCCACAAAGTTTTGTCTAATAACTCTGGTGTGTTGATTTCTCTGTAACCTGCATTTCTTTGTTTTAATCTCATATATTCAATTAGTTTTTGAAATAAATTCCAACCCTTTTGATGCCAAAATACTGCTCCAGGACTTTCTTCTCTAAAATGAAAAAGATCCATTTCTCTTCCAATTTTTCTGTGATCGCGCTTTTCAGCCTCTTCCAATCTATGCAAATATTCATCTAAATCTTTTTTTGAACTCCAGCAAGTACCATAAATTCTTTGGAGCATTTCATTATTCGAGTCACCTCGCCAATATGCTCCTGATACTTTTGTAAGTTTAAAGGCTTTTCCTATCTTGCCTGACGATGCTAAGTGTGGACCTCTACATAAATCATGCCAAGTGTCTCCATGATGATAAATAGAAAGCTCTTCAGTTTCTGGTATACTTTGAATAATTTCTGCCTTGTACTTTTCTCCTATTTTTTTAAAATGACTTATAGCTTTATCTCTTTCCCAAATTTCCCTTTTTGTTTTTACATCTCTATCAATTATTTCTGACATTTTCTTTTCAATACTTTTTAAATCATCACTTGTGAAAGGCTCTTTTCTTGAAAAGTCATAGTAAAAACCATTTTCAATTACTGGTCCAATAGTCACTTGTGTTCCTGGATATAATTCTTGAACTGCCATTGCCATAATATGGGCAGCGTCGTGCCTAATAACCTCTAGACCTTCTTTTTCTTTAGATGTAATGATTCGTACTTTAGAACTTTTTGTGATTTGATGGCTCAAATCTTTCAACTCACCATTTACTTCCATTATAAGAGCAGATTTTTCAAGAGACTTACTAATTTTTTTTGCAAGTTCAAATCCACTCACCGATTTTGTAAAAGGAATCTTTTTACCATTTAAAAGTTCAATTTGAGGCATTTAAATTTTTAGTAATTTTTTGTATTCTGTAAAAGTACTTTGACACATTTTATCAACATCAAATTTTAACAATATGTTTTTCCTACCCTCATTTCCAATTGATTGCAACTTATCATTTTCCATTTGAATAACGTTGTTTAAATATTCTGCTAAAGAATCTGGATTACCATTTTTAAATAAAAATCCACTTTTGCCATCTATAATGGTCTCTTTTGAGCCACCAATATCACTAGCTATAATAGGTTTTTGCATTGCTTGGGCCTCTACCGCAACCCTTCCGAAAGCTTCTGGTTGAATAGATGCTGAAACAACAATATCAGAAATATAATATATGATTGGCATTTCTTTAAAATTAGATAAAAAAATTATATTTTGTTTTAATTGATTTTTTTCAACTAAAGAAACTAGTTTTTTAAAATATACATTTCTACCTTGGTGATCACCAAGTATTATGGCCTGAAAATTATTTTTTTTGTATTTATCTTTTAATAACTTTAAAGAATGAATAAATAGCTCTTGGCCTTTCCATCTAGTTAGTCTACCGGGCATAAGAATTTTTAAAGTTTCTGAGTTAAGATTTAAATTTTCATTTGCTTTAATAATTTTTTCATTTGTTACGGTAGAATTACTAAAATACTCGGTGTTAATCCCTCTAAAAATTACAAGAACCCTTCTTTTTATATTTAGATAATCACTATAATTTTTATTTATATGGTCAAAAATAAAATTAGATCCTGCGATCACTAAATTTGATCTAACCATTACAGAGTTATAAAGTTTTTTGACCCTGTTAGTAAAATTATAAGTGCCATGAAAAGTGGTAACAAACTTTCTTCCTGTTATAAAACAAGAAATCAAACACGACCAGGCTGGAGCTCTGCTTCTTGCATGAACTATATCAATTTTAAGAAATAATATAATAAGACATAAAACAATACTATTAAGTAAGATAAGAATAGGGTTCTTCGAGTGAACTGGTAATCTTATGATTTTGACTTTGTCTTTTCTTATAAATTTTAACAATGGACCTCCACTTGTGACAATATAAGATTTACAATTCTTTTCTGACAAAAAGTGTGCAAGGTCATAACATCCAGTTTCTGCACCTCCATAACCTAGTTTAGGAATAACCTGTAAAACTTTCATTTCAGACAACATATGATAAAGATTATAATAACAGATTAGTTTGATAAATTTTACATGAAAAAGTTTAAATATCTTAAAATTTCTAAGAGTAAAAAGCTCAGATATATTGATAATTATTACAAAAAAAAACTGTATATAATTTTTCTTCCAGGCTTTATGTCGGATATTGATGGGGTAAAACCACGTACTTTTAAAAAATATGCCATAAAAAATAAGTTGGGATTTTTGGCAATTGAGTATTCTGGCCACGGTAAATCATCTGGCTTGTTTACTAAAGGAAATATAAGCGAATGGTCTAAAGATGCTAAAAAGTCAATAAAAAAAATTGTAAAAAAAAATAATTTTATTTTAATTGGTTCGAGCATGGGAGCATGGATTTCTTTGAATCAGTTTAATTATTTTAAAAAGCAAATTAAAGGTTTTGTTGGTATTGGTTCTGCGCCAGAATTTCTGGAAAAGTTAATGTGGAAAAAATTTCCAAAAAAGGTGAAGAAAGAAATAAAAGACAAGGGTATGAGTATAATTAAACATGGAGATTCAAAATTTAAGCAAAAACAATATGAATACCCCGTAACTTATCAATTAATAAAAGATGGTAGAAAAAATAAAGTTTTATCGAAAAAAATAAATCTTAAAATAAACGTAACCATGTTTCATGGTCAAAAAGATGAAGTCGTTCCAGTTTCATTTTCAAAAAAAGTTTTATCTGTGTTCCCAAAAGCAAAAAAAAGAATGATTATTATTAAAAACGGTGATCACAGCTTGTCTCAAAAGAAAAATTTAAAAAAAATTCTTAAAGAGTTAGATAGCTTTAGAAACTCTGGTTTTTGAACTTATTGGATTTTCAAGTTTGTCTAGCATCTCAATCGGGCAAACCTGTTTAAAGTTATGAATTTCTTTTTCAAAATTTTCAAGGATATTCTTTGATACTTTTGAGTCAGTTTCGTAAGTATATTCCTCTATTAGTTTTTTTAACTTATCCTTCCAGTATTTTATTTCAGGTCTTTGCCAAATTACAGAGGAAGGGTTTACGTAATTTTCAAAAGTATTTTCGGGATCATGCACAAAAGCCATTCCTCCAGTCATTCCAGCTCCAAAGTTATCTCCAATTTTACCGAGTATTACAATTTCTCCTCCAGTCATGTATTCGCAACCGTTTGCATCGCAACCTTCTACAACAGAAATTCCCCCTGAGTTTCTTACTGCAAATCTTTCACCTGCTTTACCTGCGGCAAATAATTTTCCGGAGGTTGCACCATACAAAACTGTATTACCAATAATAGTATTTTCATTGGTTTTAAATTTATTTTCTTTTGATGGCCTAACAACTATTGTTCCGCCTGATAAACCTTTTGCAACATAGTCATTTGCGTCTCCATATAATTTTATTTTTATACTTTTTGAAAGAAATGCTCCTAAAGATTGCCCAGCAGATCCAGTAAGATTAAGATTTAAGATATCTTTTGAAGAATTTTCTCCGAATTTTTTAAAAATATAATGGGATAATTTAGCTCCTACTGTCCTGTCAGTATTTTTTATTTCAAGATCTTGAGAAATCTTTTCATTTACATTTATTTTATTTTTAATTTTTTCCCAAACTATCTCATCAATACTATTGTCCGGAACTTTATTTATAAGATCATTTTTTGAAAATCTTTTATTATCACCAGGATCAGTTTGAACAAGCAAAGGGTTTAGGTCTAGATCATCTAGGTTTGGAGAGCCTCTGCTAACTTGGTGAAGTAAATCTGTCCTTCCAATTATATCTTCGAGTGACCTGAAGCCTAATGAAGCTAAAATTTCTCTCACTTCCATAGCAACAAAAGTGAAAAAATTAACTACTTTTTCAGGTGTACCTGAAAACTTTTCTCTCAATTTCTTATCTTGTGTGCAAACACCAACTGGGCAAGTATTTGAGTGGCACTGTCTTACCATAATACATCCCATAGCAATTAAAGAAGATGTACCCATCCCAAATTCTTCGGCTCCCATCATGGCTGCCATTACAACGTCTCTTCCAGTTTTAATACCACCATCTGTCCGTAAAGTAACTTTATGTCTGAGTTGATTAAGTGTTAAAATTTGATTAGCCTCTGTTAATCCCATCTCCCATGGCACACCTGCATACTTTACACTTGTTTGTGGACTTGCACCAGTTCCTCCAGAGTGGCCTGAAATTAAAATCACATCCGCTTTAGCTTTTGCAACTCCTGCTGCAATTGTGCCTATACCGGTTGCCGCAACTAGCTTTACTCCAATCCTTGCGCTGGGATTAATTTGTTTTAAATCATATATTAACTGTGCCAAATCCTCAATTGAGTAAATATCATGGTGCGGTGGTGGAGAAATCAAGGTTACACCTGGAGTAGAATGTCTTAATTTTGCAATCTCTTTAGTAACCTTAAAACCAGGAAGCTGTCCCCCTTCTCCAGGTTTTGCTCCTTGGGCTATTTTTATTTCTATCTCTTTACAATTGTTTAAATACTTAATCGTAACACCAAATCGTGCCGATGCCACTTGCTTTACTTTAGAATTTGAAGAGTCTCCGTTTTTTAAAATTTTAAATCTTTTTTCATCTTCACCTCCTTCTCCACTGCAAGATGATCCCTTTATTCTATTCATGCCAATAGCTAAAGTTTCATGTGCCTCTGAAGATAATGCGCCGTGTGACATGCTTCCACTACCAAACCTAGGAGTAATTTTTTCTATAGGCTCGACATCATCAATGGCTATAGGTTTGTAGATTTTTCTGAATTCTAAAAGATCTCTTAGATTGCTAGGATTTAAATTATTAATTCCATCTGAGTATTTTTTAAAAGTCTGATAAGAATTTTTGCCTACAGAACTTTGTAACAGATGTATCAAATTTCCTTGAAATTGATGTTCTTCTCCAGATTTTCTGTATTTATATAAGCCTCCAATAGGAAGCATAACAACATTTTTTTGATAAGTTTTAAAATGAATTTCTCTAATTTTTTTCTCTATTCCTGATACTCCAATTCCTGATATTCTCGATATCATTCCGGGATAATAATCCGCAACTAACCCTCTGCTCAAACCAACTGCTTCAAAATTACATCCACCCCTATATGAGCTTAAAACAGAAATTCCCATTTTTGACATAATTTTTAATAGACCTGCGTTAACTGATTTTTTAAATCTTTCAACGCAAGACTCAAAATCTAAATTACCAAATAATTTTTTTTCATATCTTTGTTTAATACTATCTATAGACAAATACGGATTTATAGTTGTTGCTCCCACACCTATGAGAACTGCAAAAGAATGTGTATCGAGGGCTTCTGCTGTTTGGACGTTGATAGAGGCATACCCTCTTAAAGATAATTTAACTAAATTAGAGTGAGTAGCTCCTACAGCTAAAATCATAGGCACGATTGCCCTTTCTTCAGAAATATTTTGGTCAGACAAAATCAAATGATTTGCTCCACCTCTTACAGCTATTTCGGTCTCCTCTCTTATTTGTTCTATTCTATCTTTTAAACTATCCTTAAGATTAAACGTACAATCAATTAATTTAACCTTTTTTGAGAACATATTTTTAAACTTATTTAGCTGGGAATTTGTTAGGATCGGACTATCCAATACATAAATATTTTCTTTAGTAAGATTTTCAAAATCTAAAATATTTCCAAGATTTCCAAATCTGGTTTTTAAGCTCATCACTTTATTCTCTCTCAAAGAATCAATTGGCGGATTGGTTACCTGGCTGAAGTTCTGTCTAAAATAATGTGATATTGGTCTATAATGATTTGACAATACTGCTACAGGAGTATCATCGCCCATTGACCCGGTAGCTTCCTTTGCATCTTCCACCATCGGGTGAAGTATTAATTCTAAGTCTTCTATACTGTATCCTGAAAGATACTGTCTCCTTCTCAAATCCTCTCCTGAAAAATTTGCAAATTCCTTTTCTGTGGTAATTTTTTTGTCTAAATGAACAATCTGCTTGTGAAATTTTTTGTAATCTTTTGACAGGTAATCTTTTATTTCTTTATCTTTATAAATTTTTCCTTTTTTTAAATTTACTGCGATTAGCTGTCCTGGTCCGAGTCTGCCCTTAGAAATTATATTTTTTTCTGGTATCTTAACCATACCTGTTTCTGATCCCGCACAGAATATTTTGTCAGATGTGATAGAATATCTAAGAGGTCGAAGACCGTTTCTGTCAGTCGCTGCTATTGCCCATTTACTATCTGATGCACAAATAGCTGCTGGACCGTCCCATGGTTCAATTGTACTGTTCAATACATCAAAAAGTTGTTGGTGTGATTTTGGTAAAATTTTATTTCTTTTGGACCATGCATCGGGTATCGTCATTAACTTTATTAATGGCACAGGTTTTCCTGAATGAATTAATAATTCAAAAACATTATCTAGGGCAGCCGAGTCAGAATTTCCAGGAGTTATTACTGGTTTTAAATCTTCGACACCTTCGAACAACTCGCTTGACATGTCTTGCTCGTGAATTTTCATCCAGTTTATATTTCCTTTAAGAGTATTAATTTCTCCATTATGTGCTAAGCATCTAAAAGGTTGTGCCAATTTCCAACTAGGAAATGTGTTCGTTGAAAATCTTTGATGAAAAATAGCAAATCTTGAGATAAATCTTTTGTCATTTAAATCAGGATAAAAATCAGCTAACGCTTCTGCTAAAAACATACCTTTATAAATTATTGATCTAGAACTTAACGAACAAATGTAAAAATCATTTATTTGTTGGCTTCTTATAATCTTTAATATTTTTTTTCTTGCTACAAAAAGTGATCGCTCTAAATCATTTCTTTCTTTTATTTTATTACTCTTGAAAATTACTTGTGTAATTTCAGGTCTATTTGAGTCTGCTGTTTTTCCTAATATTGATGAATTGACTGGAACCTGCCTCCACCCATATATATAAAAATCACTTTCTAGAAGAACTTTTTCTACTATTGTTTTAGACTTTTCTTGTTCAGCATATTCAGTTCTAGGTAGAAATATCATTCCAACACAAATTTCATTTTCACCATTATGTTCGTGGCCGGTTTCTTTTATTTTTTCTAAGAAGAAGTCTTTTGGTATTTCAACACAAATTCCTGCTCCATCACCTGATTTACCATCTGCATCAACCGCGCCTCTATGCCAAACAGCTTTTAAAGATTGAATACCATATTCAACGACTTGTCTTTTTTTCTTTCCATCCAGTGAGGTTATTAGTCCAACACCACATGCATCATGTTCCATTTCTTGAGTATAATTAAATGTTTTTTTTAAAAGTAACTTATTCTTATTATAATTTTTCATTTATGCTGCCTCAATAGATTTATTTTTTTTAGCCTTTGATTGCAAATATTTTTCAATTTGAATTGCAGCATCTCTGCCGTCTCTAATTGCCCATACAACTAATGAGGCGCCTCTAACAATATCACCTGCAGCAAAGATCCCGTCTAAATTTGTTTGCATTGATTTTAAATTAATTTTTATTGTACCCCATTTAGATACCGCTAATTCTTCAGCATTAAATAATTTTGGAATATTTTCAGGATCAAATCCTAAAGATTTAATTACTAGATCTGCTGGAATTTTATACTCAGATCCTTTTTCTGTAACTGGTCGTCTTCTACCTGAAGCATCTGGTTCACCTAATATCATTTTGTTTACTTCTACTTCGCTAACTTTTGAATCACCAATAAATTTATTTGGGCTTGTTAACCAAACAAACTCTACGCCTTCCTCAATAGCATTTCCAACCTCTCTAGCTGATCCGGGCATATTTTCTCTATCCCTTCGATAGAGACATTTAACTGACTTTGCTTTCTGTCTCACAGAGGTTCTCACGCAATCCATTGCCGTATCACCACCTCCTATTACGACTACATTTTTTCCCTCTGCATTAAGAGTGCCATTATCAAATAATTCTACTTTGTCTCCTAATCCTTTCTTGTTAGATGCTGTCAAAAATTCCATCGCTGGGAAAATATTTTTAAGTTTACTGCCAGGAATATCTATTTCTCTTGCCTTATAAACTCCAGTAGCTATTAATACTGCATCATGTTTTTCTTTTAGTTGATATAATGTCTTGTCTTTTCCAACCTCAAAATTTTGTATAAATTGAATCCCGCTATCCTTTAAAAGATTTGTTCTTCTTTCGACTACAAATTTTTCAAGTTTAAAATTCGGTATACCATAAATTAATAAACCTCCGGGCCTATCGTATCTGTCATAAATAGTTACTTGATAGCCCGATTTTCGTAATTCCTCAGCGCAAGACATTCCCGCTGGCCCTGCTCCAATAATTCCTATGGATTGTTTTAATTCTTTCTTTACTTTTAAAGGTTTAATCCAACCTTTTTCCCACGCAGTATCTGTAATATATTTTTCAACAGATCCTATTGTTACTGTACCGTGACCCGACTGTTCAATTACACAATTTCCTTCACACAATCTATCTTGAGGACATATTCTGCCACAAACCTCTGGCATATTATTTGTACTTTGTGATAGTTCGTAAGCATCTTGGAGCCTGCCCTCAGCGGTTAGTTTTAACCAATCTGGAATATTATTATGAAGTGGGCAATGAACTTGGCAAAATGGAACTCCACATTGAGAACATCTACTAGATTGCTCCTTAGCTTTGTTACTGATAAATTCACCGTAAATCTCCTTAAAATCGTCGTTCCTGTTTTTAACAGATCTTTTAGGTGGGTTTTGCTGACCTAAGTTCACAAATTTTAGCATTTTTTCTGACATATTCTTAATGGTTAAATCAAAAACACTTAAATTTGAAGTGTATTTATGTCAGCATTAGTGACCTTTATGTAAAAAAAACACTAATTTACTTGGTTTTTTAATGTGCATAACAGCTATGATAAATTTTGGATGATCTCAATAGTTGAATTAAATATAAGTTAATTAACAAAAATGGAAAATATTTTTCAAGTTGTTCTTATTTCAATAGTTCAAGGTATTACCGAATTTCTTCCTGTAAGTTCATCGGCTCATATAAATCTCCTTACAACTTTATTTGGTTTTAAAGAGCATGAACTACTAATAAATATTAGTGCGCATATAGGTTCGTTATTTGCCGTAGTTTTTTTCTTTAAAAAAGAAATAATTAATTTTGGAAAAAATAAAAAATTATTTTTAAGAGTAATATTGGCCTCCATACCTTTATTCTTTTTTGGATATATAGCGATAAACTTTAACTTAAACCCAGGTCTTAGAACTTTCAAAGTTATAGGATGGACGACAATTGTGTTTGGCTTATTGCTATACTTTGCAGATAAATTTAAAACAAAACTTAATATTACTAAAAATTTTACAACGAAAAATGCACTAATAATTGGTCTTTTCCAGATTTTAGCTTTAGTACCAGGAGTAAGCAGGTCTGGTATAATTATTACAGGTGCAAGACTACTAAACTTTAGAAGAGAGGATGCGGCTAGGATTTCTTTCTTAATGTCTATACCAGCTTTAGCAGGAACTGGTCTATTTGGTTTTTATGAATTAATTACCCAGAAAAATTCAATACTTAATTTTAGTTCAATATTAACAATATTTTTATCTTTTATTTTTTCATATCTTTCTATTAAATACTTTTTAATTTTTCTTAAAAGTTTTAGTTTTAATTTGATAGTAGCCTATAGATTAATTTTTGGATTAATTATTTTATCATTGGTATATTTATAATATTAACGATAAAATTAATATAATTATAAAAACCAAAATAAAAAAAATTATAACAGCATTTTTAAGTGATAAATTTTTTAAAAAGTTCATTTTCATCCTTTGGAGGTCCCAGAAGGATTTGAACCCTCAACCTTCTCGTCCGTAGCGAGACGCTCTGATCCAATTGAGCTATGGGACCATATTTATTAAATATCAAAGAAAATGCATATAATAAAGGGTTTTATGCTTATTGCCATTCATTAAATTAGAATATAATTAATTAAGATAATGTCTAAAGAAAAAACAATAGTTATCACCTCAGCTGTAAGAACAGCTATTGGGTCACTTGGGGGTTCACTTAAAAATGTGCCTGCATATAAATTAGGCTCAACAGCTATATCCGCAGCTATTCAGAAATCTAACCTAAAGCCTGATGATATTGACGAAGTTATAATGGGCCAAGTTCTTACAGGAGGGGCAGGACAAAATCCAGCTAGACAATCAGCTATGGACTCTGGAATACCTAAGGAAAAACCAGCTTACATTGTTAATCAAGTTTGTGGTTCGGGTTTAAGATCAATTGCTTCCGGTTTTCAATCAATTATGTCAAATGACTCAAAAATAGTTGTTGCTGGAGGACAAGAAAGCATGTCTCAATCTCCACACGTAATACATATAAGGAATGGAAAAAAGTTAGGAAATGATGAACTTGTAGACTCAATGATAAAAGATGGATTGTGGGATGCTTTTAATGGTTATCATATGGGCAACACAGCCGAAAATGTTGCACAAAAATTTCAAATAACGAGAAAAGATCAAGACAACTTTTCTTATAATTCTCAAATAAAAGCTTTAAAAGCCCAAAAAGAAAATAGATTTAATGATGAAATTGTTCCTTATGAAATCAAATCAAAAAAAGGAAGTTCAATATTTAAAAAAGATGAACATCCTAGAGATGGGATATCTTTAAATGTATTAGAAAAACTAAAAACTGTGTTTCAAAAAGATGGAACTGTCACCGCTGGAAATGCTTCTGGAATAAATGATGGAGCAGCGGCTGTAATACTTATGTCAAAAGAAGAGGCTGAAAAAAGAGGAATTAAACCTTTGGCCGAAATAAAATCTTGGGCATCATGTGGGGTTGATCCATCTGTTATGGGAACTGGACCTATACCATCTTCTAACAAATCTTTAGAAATTGCAGGATGGAAATCAAAAGATTTAGATTTAATTGAAGCAAATGAAGCTTTTGCAGCTCAAAGCTGCGCTGTAGTAAAAGAATTAGGTTTGCCAATTGAAAAAGTAAATGTTAATGGAGGGGCAATAGCTTTGGGGCATCCTATTGGAGCTTCTGGTACGAGAGTTTTTGTCACACTAATCCATGAAATGCTTAAAAGAGACTCTAAAAAAGGTTTGGCCACATTGTGTATTGGTGGAGGAATGGGTATAGCAATGTGTGTAGAGAGAAAATGAAACTTAACAAACAATTTTTTAAACCAAGAAAAAATTTAAAGAACAGAGTAATTAAAAAAGTACCTTTTACAGTTAGAGGATATCAGTACTACTATGGGGCTATAATATTGCTGGTGCTTTTAATTGGTTTTAGCCAAGTATTTTCTTAATAGAATTTTTTGTATTAATAACTGAGAGTTTATTTCAACTCTTTTTTTTTTAAACAAAAGTCTTAAAAATTGCATAAAAAACATTAAAAAAACCAAGTGTCAAAAAAGCGGACAAAATGTGTCAAAAATTGTGTATAATGAATTATGGCTATAAATATATCCGTTCCAGATATTGGAGATTTTAAAGATGTCGAAATAATAGAGGTTCTAGTAAAGCCTGGAGATAGTATAAAAAAAAATGATCCAATTGTTACTTTAGAAAGTGATAAGTCAAGTGTCGAGGTTCCATCTCCTTATGAAGGAAAAATCTCAGAACTAAAAGTAAAAATAGGCGATAAGGTTTCTGAAGGTAGTGTTTTAGCAGTACTTGAGGGAGAAAAAAATACAGAAAAAAAAATATTACAATCAAAGACTCCAGAAAAAAATAAAGAGGAAATTAAAGATGAAAGCAAGATTGAGAAGGAAGAAGATGCAATTAAAAGCGAGGAAGCGATTGAAAAACCAAAACCAAATGGCTTGAAAATAAGAAAAGATATTATTTATGCTCAACCAATTTCAAAAGATGATATTGATCCAATAGAAACTCAAGAATGGATAGACTCTTTAAATGCTGTGATTGAGAATGACAGTGCTTCAAGAGCTGGTTATATTTTAAAAAAAATTATAGACGTGGCTTATTCTAAAGGCTTGGTTTTACCGGATACAAGAACAACTCCTTATATAAATACAATTCCCGCTGAGTCAGATGTAAGATCTCCTGGAGATCAAAACATTGAGAGAAAAATTAGAGCTTATATAAGATGGAACGCTGCTGCGATGGTGGTTAGAGCAAACAAAAAAAACCCTGAGCTTGGCGGTCACATTGGCACATTCGCGTCTGCAGCAACCCTCTATGATATCGGAATGAATCACTTTTGGAGATCAAAAACAAATAGATTTGGTGGAGACTTAATTTATTTTCAAGGTCATAGCGCACCGGGTATGTATGCACGGGCTTTCCTTGAAGGAAGAATAACAGAAAAACAATTAGATAAATTTAGACAAGAGGTTGAGCCTGGTGGATTGTCTTCCTACCCTCATCCTTGGCTTATGCCAAAATTTTGGCAATTTCCAACTGTGTCTATGGGTTTGGGGCCAATGATGGCAATATATCAAGCAAGATTTACTAAATATTTAATTAATAGAGGTTTTTTTCAAGATCAAGATAGAAAGGTGTGGTGTCACTTAGGTGATGGAGAAATGGATGAGCCTGAAAGTTTGGGGGCCATAGGATTAGCTGCAAGAGAAAAATTAGATAATTTAATTTTTGTAGTAAATTGTAACCTTCAAAGATTAGACGGACCTGTCAGAGGCAATGGCAAGATAATTCAAGAACTTGAAGGACGATTTAGAGGAGCAGGATGGAATGTAATAAAAGTAATATGGGGATCATATTGGGATCCCTTGTTGGCAAAAGATAAAACAGGTCTACTCGTTAAAGCTATGAACGAATGTGTTGATGGTGAATATCAGGCATTCAAAGCTAAAGGTGGAAAGTATGTTAGAGATAATTTTTTTGGAAAATATCCTGAGTTGAAAGAAATGGTTTCTAATATGACTGACTCGGACATTTGGAAATTAAACCGAGGTGGACACGACCCGCATAAAGTATATTCAGCATATCATGCTGCAGTAAGAAACAAAGGAAAACCAACAGTTATTATAGCAAAAACTATTAAAGGCTACGGCATGGGTAAATCAGGTGAGAGCATGAATACCACTCACCAACAAAAAAAATTAGATGAGAAAGATTTATTATATTATAGAGACCGGTTCAATGTTCCTTTAACAGATAAGCAAGTTAAGAATATAGAGTATTACAAACCATCTGATGATTCTGAGGAGATTAAATATTTAAAAAAATGCAGGTATAATTTAGGAGGAAATATACCCGAAAGAACTACTTTTGCAAAACCGGTTAAAACACCACCTCAAGATATTTTTGAAAGTTTTATGAACTCCACAGGTGATAAAGAAATGTCTACTACCATGGCACTTGTGAGAATGCTTGCGAATTTACTAAGAGATAAAAATGTTGCACCGAGACTAGTACCAATCATTGCGGATGAAGCTAGAACTTTTGGAATGGAAGGTTTTTTTCAAAAAATAGGTATTTATGCTCACGAAGGTCAAAAGTATGAGCCTGTGGACTCAGAACAATTAAGTTCTTACAGAGAAGATAAGAGTGGTCAAGTTTTACAAGAAGGTATTACAGAGGCAGGCGCAATGTCATCATGGATTGCTGCGGGCACTTCATACACTAATCACGATATTGAAATGATTCCAATTTATCTTTTTTATTCAATGTTTGGTTTTCAGAGGATAGGAGATCTAGCTTGGGCAGCGGCCGATTCCCAGACTAGAGGTTTTTTAATTGGAGCCACATCTGGAAAAACAACTTTAGCAGGAGAAGGATTGCAGCACCAGGATGGGCACAGTCTGCTTATGGCCTCAGCAATACCAAACTGTGTAAGTTACGACCCTACATTTGCATATGAAATGGCAGTTATTTTTAGAGATGGATTGAAAAGAATGCATGAGAAAAAAGAAAATATTTATTACTACATAACTGCGATGAACGAAAATTATGCACACCCAGCAAAACCTGTTGGCTCAGACAAAGGAATTTTGAAAGGAATGTATTTATTTAAAAGTTATGAAGGAAAGGGCAAGGCAAAAGTACAAATGTTAGGTTCAGGAAGTATATTAAGGGAAATTATAAAAGCAGCTGAAGTGTTATCTAGGGACTATGGAATTAATTGTAATGTCTGGAGTGTTACTAGTTTTAATGAATTAAAAAAAAATGGAATGGAAGTTGAAAGAAAGAATTTATTAAATCCAGGAGAAAAACCAAAAAAAAGTTATTTACAAACATGCTTGGACTCACAAGAGGGTATTATCTTTGCGGCATCCGATTATATTAGATCCTATGCGGATCAAATAAGACCTTATACGAATAAACCATTTTATACATTGGGAACTGATGGTTTTGGAAGAAGTGACACGAGGAAAAAGTTAAGAAAATTTTTTGAAGTTGATAAAAAACATATTGTTACATACACTTTAAGCGCCTTAGCAAAAGAACAATTGCTTGAAACTAAACATGCAGAGAAAGCAATTAAGAAATACGAAATAGATACAAATAAAAAATTTCCTTCAAAATTATAATGACAAATAAGAAAAAACTTATTCTATATTTTTTTTTATTATTAATTATTTTCAGCCCAATTCAAGCAAAAGAATTCAAAATTGATTTTAGTGATGAAGGTATGAAGTTGTTCAAAAAAAGGGGTTTTGGAAAAAAAACAATTTATACAAATGGCCGGGATGAAAAAGGTTGGTTTTTAAAAGCAGAAGCCAATGGCAGCGCAACTGGCCTAGGACTAGAAATAGAAAAAGAACTTCTTAATGAAATGCCTTTTCTAAATATTACTTTTAAAATTGAGAAAGATTTTGAAAATATTGACCAAAGAACTAAAGATGGACATGATTGGTCTGCTAGAATTATGGTTGGTCATGGCAAAAAAATTGGTTCAAAATTAGTAAGTTTAGCTCACTCTTCTTTTTTGGATGAAGGATTTCTTCAACAAAGTCCATGGACTAAAGGAAGTAGAGATTACGTAATTTCAAACGATAAAAGTGGCGAATGGCATACTCGTAAAATTAATGTTAAAGATCTATTGGAAAAAACCCACAAAATATCTTTTACTAATTTTATTGCTATATTTTCAGACTCAAATAATTCCAGGCAAAAAATTATTGCATATTATCGGGATATCTATTTTAGTAGTGAATAATGAAAATAGTCGTAAAGCCATTAATAAATAATATTGGTGCGTCTGTTTCGTGCAATCTTAAATCAGTCGATAAACTAGGTGCAGATGAAATCAAGAAAGCATTGAGTAACTATGGTTTTGTATCTTTTAGAGATCAAGATCTTGATCCAAAAGAGTTTTTGAATTTTGCGAAACACCTGGGAAAAATAAAAGAGTACCCAATGTTAAAAGATTTAGAGAATTTTAAAGGTATTACAGTAGTTGAGAGAAAAGAGGGAGATAAAGGTAAGTCCTATGGTGAAGGTTGGCATACGGACAGCAGCTATTTGAATAAAACACCAAGATATACTTGCCTAATGGGAAAGATTGTTAAAAAAGATCAGGGTGAAACACTATTTGCATCTCAACTTGCTTCTTATCAAGCACTTGATGACAACACTAAGAACAAAATTGATAAACTTGTTGGTGTTTTTAGTTCAGCTGGCCCAATATCTGTAACAAGATTAGAAAGAGAAGCGGAAAGAGGAACTGGAAAAGCAAAAAGTTTTATTGCGGAACATCGGATTGTTAAAAATATTGGCAATAAAAAATCTTTATATCTAAGCCCTGGCCACACAATCGCCATAAAAAATCTTCCTGAACAGGAATCTAAAGATCTATTAAAATATTTATTCAACCATCAAACGAAAAAAGAGTTTCAAATGAGTTTTTTCTGGGAAAAAAATTCAATAGTCATATGGGATAACTATTCAATAATCCACTCTGCTACCCCGTTTAACGGTAGAAGAATGATGCATAGAATTATTTTGGAAGCATAAAAAAAACAAAATTCAGCCCCTCTTAAAACAAAAAATCTATTTAAATCTTTAAGTATGAAAAATATTATAATCATTTTATTGTGTGGATTATTTCTAGCAAACTGTAGTAATCGTTATGTATTGGGTACTAAGTGTACAAGCCCAGATAAATTGACCGGTGCCTATGAAAAATCATTCATATGGTCGGTAAATAAAACTGTGAGTAATGAAACTTTTGGTACACGAATCTCAAAAGATAACTGTCCTAAAGTAGGTAAAAAATCTTAATTAGGCGCAGTTTTTAAAAGATGATAACTATTGGTCTTTTACTGCTTGGATGTGCCGCATTTGTGGTGTCTTTTTTAATCGTTAATTTTAAATCAAAACACGATAAAGAAGACACCGAATGATAAAATGTTTTCTATTTATACTTCTCTTTTTTTCTTTTAATAGTTTAAACGCAATGGATAAAAAACCATACCACCATATTTACAAAGATGGAAAATT